>Ga0180008_1000506_pt1 | contig 32375 bp, 26 predicted proteins | sample MM_PW_MetaG_FD_121121 | JGI IMG/M metagenome (GOLD analysis project Ga0180008, IMG submission 121121) | Groundwater microbial communities from the Aspo Hard Rock Laboratory (HRL) deep subsurface site, Sweden - MM_PW_MetaG | ecosystem: Environmental > Aquatic > Deep subsurface > Groundwater... | reverse complement strand
CGACATCGCTGCGCGACAACGCCTCTTGATCCAGGCCAACCTCGTGTGACACTATCCCCAACGTCACCGCTGACACATCACCATCAATGTCGCTGACCAGTCACCGACGATGTCGCGCTACAGCCATACTGCGCTAAACCCGCAGCGATACCCTTGCCAGCCTATCCGACGCCGTCAGGAACAGGCTGGCGCCGTCCTTGCCGAAACAGATGTTGGCGACCGCCTTGCCGGTGCCGATCAGGCCCAGCGCATCGCCTTCCGGCGTGAAGATATGGACTCCACCCGGTCCGGTCGCGAAGACATGGCCACTTCGCGCCACCTTGATCCCATCGGGCAGGCCCGGCTGGCCTTGCGCCAGTGCCGCGCTGAAATCATGGAACAGGCGTTGCCCGGTCGGTCGTCCATCCGCACCGATGGCATAGGCGCGCACTTCCGGCTGCTTTTCGTCCGACAGCGCCAGATAGAGCGTCCGCCCGTCCGGTGCGATCGCCACGCCATTGGGACGGCGATGCGTGTCATCGATCAACGTCACCTTGCCATCGGGGGAGAGCATATAGAGGCCGTTATGCGGCAATTCGCGCAGGGCGGACTTATCCCCATCCGTAAAACCATAAGGCGGATCGGTAAAATAGATGATGCCCGACGGCGCGATGCACAGGTCGTTGGGGCTGTTGAAGCGCTTGCCATCGAACCGGTCGGCCAGGATCGTTCGCTTGCGGGTCCGAAGGTCGATATGCACGATCGCGCGTGTCCCGCTGTCCGCGGCGATCAGCGCGCCTTTCTTGTCGATGGTCAGGCCGTTCAGCCCGGCTTCGCGCACCCCCACTGGGATCACGCCCTGAAAACCGGCCGGCGAGAGGAAGGGCTTTGCGCCTTCGCCCTGCCGCCAGCGATAGACGATGTTCGCGGGCGGATCGCTGAACAGCAGATAATCGCCCTGCGGCACCCACACCGGCCCTTCGGCCCATCGGAAACCCTCGGCCAGAAATTCGACCGTTGCCGATGGTGGAAGGATGGCGTCCAGCTTGGGGCTGAGCCGCTTCACGAAGCCGGCCGGGGCAGGGGCCGCCATCGCCGCGACCGGCAGGCTCGCCAGACCCGCAAGCAATGTCCGTCGTGCGATCATGCGCCGATCCTGACGCTGCGGCCTTCGGCGGCACTGCGGTAGATCGCCTCGATGATCCGCAGGTCGGCCAGCCCTTCTTCGCCCGCGACGATTGGCGTCGCGCCGCTGATGATGCATTCGGCCATATGGTCCAGCTGTCCGGCAAACTGGGTCTTGCCTGTGGCGGGCAGAGTGCGGGGCGCCGTCACGCCATCTTTGCGGATCGTCATCATCTGTCCGGAATAGGAAGTCGCCGGTTCCATGTCGATCCAGCCCTGCGTCCCGCTGACCCGATAGCCATTGTGGGACGAGCTATAGCTGGAAACGCAATTGGCGACGATGCCGGATGGAAAGCGCAACAGGAAATTGATCTTGTCCTCCACCGTGCGGAATCGCGGATCGGATTTGTCGGTAGATTCGACCGCGCTTACCGCCACCGGCTCTTCCCCGGTCAGATAGCGCGCGGCATTCAGGCTGTAGATGCCGATGTCCATCATCGACCCGCCGCCGGACAGGGGCCGGTCGAGCCGCCACTGGTCCGGCCTGATCGGAAAACCATGATCGGCGGTGATGATCTGCGTCGGCCCGACATGCGCCGATCGGGCCAGGTCGATCGCCAGCCTGTTATAGGGTTCGAAGCGCGACCGATAGCCGATCATCAGCTTGGTGCCGGCCTTCTTGCAGGCGGCGATCATCGCCTGACATTCCGCCACGGACACCGCCATCGGCTTTTCGCACATCACATGCTTGCCGGCCTGCGCGGCGCGGATGCTATATTCGGCGTGCAGGCTGTTGGGCAGCACGACATAGACGACATCGATATCCGGATTGTCGCGAATGCGGTCGAATTGGGCATAGCTGTAGCGATGCGTTTTGGGGATGCCATAGTCCGCGCCATATTGGTCCAGCTTGGCAGGTGTGCCGCTGACCAGCGCCACCAGCCGGGCATGGTCGCATCCGGCGAAATTGGGCATGATCTGGCGCGTGGCGTAGGAACCCAGTCCGACGATCGCATAACCGATCTTGCGCGTCGGCGCCGTTGCCGCGCGGGCAGCCAGCCCGGTCAGCACCATGCCGGCGCCAAGCCCGGCCAATATTTCGCGACGGGAACCGGTCGTCATGCCATCCCTCCCAATAACGAACGGTGGTTCAATCGGCGATACGGATCAGGGCCGGACGCAGCCAGCCCAGATTGCGGGCAGCGATCGCCGCCTGGGTGCGGTTGCGGACATTGAGCTTGCGCATCAGCGCGGTCATATGGACCTTCACTGTGGCCTCCGCCATGCCCAGCTCATAGGCGATCTGCTTGTTCAGCAATCCCGAATGAACGCAGCACAGAACCTTCATCTGAGTCGGGGTCAGGCGAGGCGGTTCGGCGCCCCTATGGTCGATACGTCCAAATTCCTGCTGATCGAGACTATCGTGCAAATTCATCGCGAAGTGCATCCGTCCTCTCCCTGTTCGGTCCGCCATAGGGTGCGCCAGCTTTTTGGCCTGCTGGCTGCATCGGACTCGGTAACGCTAACAATAGTGGAATCAGTCAGACAGCTTCAAGTAAAAAATGCGATGGCTTCACGAAATATCTAGGCTGATGCTAAATATCCTCTATAATCTGTCTAACAGATTTTAAGCCGCCAGGAGCGGAATCGCTGTATTTCAGCGAAAGATGAAGGGGGAGAGGATGGCGCTATCAATCCGTCGTTCGGCGATGTTCGCCGATTTGGGTGTCTCCGCTGGTCGCAGGGGACAGGCGCGATGAGTCCGGCGGACTATCGGCTCGTCCTGGCCGCCATCGTGGGCATCGCTTTATCCATCGTCCTTATCATCCGGGGGCGTCTCCACCCCTTTGTCGGCCTGCTCTGCGGCGCCTTCACGGTCGGGTTGCTCGCGGGCCTGCCGATGGAGGAAACGGCCAAGGCGGTCGAAAAGGGCGCAGGCGCCATTTTGGGCGGGACCGGGCTTGTCGTCGCGCTGGGCCTTGGCCTAGGCGCGATGCTGCAATTGTCGGACGGTGCCGGTGGTCTGGCGCGCGCCGCACTGCGACTGTCGGGCGTACGCGGCGCGCCTTGGGCCAGCCTTTTCACCGCGATCGTCATCGGCCTGCCGCTCTTCTTCGAAACGGGCCTCGTTCTGCTGCTGCCCATTGTCGCCTCGGCGGCGGCGGCGCTGCCAGCGGGGCAGAATGGCGACACCGCCAAATTGCGCCTGATGCTACCCGCGCTGGCGGGCCTGTCGGTCGTCCATGCACTTGTGCCGCCGCACCCCGGCCCGCTATTGGCGGTCAACGCGCTGGGTGCCAATCTCGGCCTCACGCTTCTCTACGGCCTCATCATCGGCATCCCGACCGCGATCATCGCCGGCCCGTTGCTGGCGCGCTTCACGGCGCCGGGCGTCAAACTCAACCCGCCCTTGCTCGATCCGGTCAAGATCGACGTCGTGGCCCCCTCGGTCGGTCGCACGCTGACCGCCGTGCTGCTGCCCGTGGTGCTGATCGCCGCCGGCCAGGCCGTGGCCTTATTGCCGCCCGCCATCGCCGCCCATTTCCACTGGCTTTCCTGGATCAGCGATCCCGTCGTCGCCCTGCTCGTCGCGGTGCTGGTGGCGCTGCCCCTGCTGTTCGGCCGCCGCATCACCGACCGCACCATCCAGAACGCGATCTGGACCGAAGCGATGACGCCCGCTGGCGGCATCATCCTGGCGATCGGCGCGGGCGGCGCGCTCAAGCAGGTGCTGGTGACGGCCGGCCTGTCCGACATGCTGGTGCGCATTGCGCAGGGCGGCGCGATCTCGCCGATCCTGCTTGCTTGGGGCGTATCCGTCTGCATCCGCTTGGCTACCGGATCGGCCACCGTGGCGACCATCACCACCGCGGGCGTGATGCAGGGCTTGGTCGCAGCGTCGGGCGTGGAACCGGAATGGATGGTCCTTGCCATCGGCGCCGGCTCGCTCTTCTTCTCCCACGTCAACGATCCAGGCTTTTGGCTGGTCAAAAGCTATCTGGGCACCGACATGCCCGGCACCTTCCGCACCTGGTCGATCATGGAGACGGTGGTGGCGATCGTCGGGCTGCTATTGGTGCTTGTCGCCAGCAGCATCTTCTGACTAGGCAGACATTATGAGCCAGGCGCGCCTTTCCGATCATGTCTATGCGCAGATCGTCGATATCATAAAGTCGGACGATCTGGAGGTCGGCGCGCGCCTGCCGGCCGAAGCGCGGCTGGCGGAAATGTTCGGCGTATCGCGCGCGATTGTGCGGGAAGCGCTGATGCGGCTGGCGTCGGACGGGATTACGGAGGCGCGGCGCGGCGCCGGATCCTTCGTCAAGAGCCGCCCGTCCGATCGGCTGTCCATGTTCATGCCGTCCACCGAATTGCCCACGACATTGGGCAGTTATGAAGTGCGTTTCGTGCTGGAGACGGAGGCGGCGCGCCTTGCCGCGACCCGCCGCACCGTGCAGGAAATGGCCTATGTCGAAGAAGGCATGGAGATGCTGCGCGCCGCGCTCCTGTCCAGCGAACCGGCCCATGTCGAGGATATGGAACTGCATCGCCGCATCGCCGAAGCGACAGGCAATCCCGCTTTCCTGATCGCCTTCGATGCGTTGCATGGCGATGTGGACAAGATCATGCGGGCTGGCGTCGATATCAGCCGGTCCCGTCCACCCGACGTCATCGCCACGATGCTGCGCGAACATGAGCAGATCGTCGCGGCCATCCGCGCGCAAGACCCCGAAGGCGCGGCGCTCGCCATGCGTTGGCATCTATGGGAAGGGCGCCGTCGCCTGATGCCCTGATTTCGGGATTTTATGGTGCGGCTCAGCGCAGCCAGGCCATCACCCTGTCCCGCAACGCTTCCGGCGCGATATCGGTGGTCAATATCATCGTGCGCGCATCAGGTTCCGGCCGCTCCAATGTCGCAATCTGGCTGTCCAGCAGGGTCGCAGGCATATAATGGCCAGGCCGGTTACCCAGCCGCGCCAGCAATTGCTCCCGACTATTGTCCAGCAGCACGAACCGCACATGGTCGCCGATCGTGGATCGCAACCGGTCGCGATAGCTTTCCCGCAGCGCGGAGCAGGCCGCGACCGCCGCGCCATATGTCTCACTCGCTGTCGCAGTCGCGCTGCCCAACCGGTCGAGCCAGGGCCAGCGATCCTCGTCCGTCAGCGGCTGTCCCCCGCGCATCTTGGCGATCGCGTGCGGTGAATGGAAACTGTCCCCCTCCAGAAACGGGCAAGCCAAGGCGTCTGCCAGCAGCGCTCCCAGCGTCGATTTTCCGCAACCGCTGACGCCCATGACGATGACGGCCAGCGATTGCGACCGGGCAGGATTGGCTGATGAAGGCAGTGATGACGGCACGGGGGCGTCCCTTGCAGGCGAACGAGACCCGGTGGGCATCGTGGTGACAGGCTTGCCTATAAAAGGGCGGACAGGGGGCTGGAAACTACGACCTTTGTCGCAAGTGCCAAAGCCTGCCCCGCCTTCTAGCCCTGCACGCACGATAATATTTGGAGAGGCGGCTATGATCCGACGCACTATGATCGCGGCTTTGCTGGCAGCGACGACCCTGACCGCACCTGCCTGGGCCGCCGGTCCTTCCGTCTTCCCGACGGCCCCCGACGAACCCCATGCCGTCACGGTCAAGGCAAAGGGCGACGGCAAGGCGGATGACAGCGCTGCGATACAGCAGGCGTTCGATCAGGCTCGCGACAAGACCGGCCATGGCCTCGTTTTCCTGCCGTCGGGCACCTATCGCATCACCCGATCGCTGATCGTGCCGGCGGGCGTGCGCGTCTATGGCGTCGGGCCGACCCGGCCGGTCATCCTGCTGGGCGCCAACACGCCGGGTTTTCAGCAAGGCGTATCGACCATGGTCATTTTCGCGGGCGGCGACCAGTATAAGGTGGGCAAGGTACCGGTTCCGGTGCCAACCGTCGTACAGCGCGACAAAATCGTTCGCGATGCCAATTCTGGCACTTTCTATTCCTCGATGAGCAATGTCGATATCGAGATCGGCGCAGGCAATCCGGCGGCGGCCGGCGTGCGCTTCCGCATGGCGCAACATGCGTTCCTCAGCCATATGGACTTCCGCTTGGGCACGGCCTTTGCCGGCGTCTATCAGGCCGGTAACCTTATCGAAAATGTCCATTTCCAGGGCGGTCGCTATGGCATCGTCACGGAAAAGACGTCACCCGCCTGGCAGTTTACCCTGCTCGATTCCACCTTCGACGGCCAGCGTGACGCGGCGATCCGCGAGCATGAAGTCGACCTGACCCTGGTCAATGTCGCGATCCGCAACACGCCCGTCGGGATCGAAATCGATCGGGGCTATGGTGACAGCCTTTGGGGCAAGGATGTGCGCTTCGAAAATATATCGAAGGCCGGCGTCATCATTTCGAACGAGAAGAATGTCTTCACCCAGATCGGCTTCGAAAATGCCCTCGTCGAAAACAGCCCCGTCTTCGCCCGTTTCCGCGACAGCGGCAAGACGATCGCGGGCAAGGGCAAGGCCTATAAGGTCGCCAGTTTCTCCTATGGCCTCGCCATCCCGGATCTGGGTCAGACCGGCGACTATAAGATCGAAGCCGACATTCGGTCCTTGCCCGCCATGCCCGCGCCGCGCGAAGCCGCCATCCGCGACCTCCCGCCGATGGCGGAATGGACCAATATCCGTTCTTTAGGCGCGATGGGCGACGGCAAGGCCGACGATACCGCCGCGATCCAGAAGGCGATCGACAGCCACCGGATCCTCTATTTCCCGACCGGCTTCTACAAGGTGACGGACAGACTGACGCTGCGTCCGGACAGCGTACTGATCGGCCTGCATCCCGCCATAACTCAGCTCTATATTCCCGACGACAATCCCGCCCATGCCGGCCTCGGTCCTGTGGTGCCGATCCTGGAAAGCCCCAAAGGCGGCGACAATATCCTGTCGGGCCTTGGCCTCTTCACCGGCCGCATCAACCCGCGCGCATCCGCGCTGCTGTGGCGGTCGGGCGAAAAGAGCCTGGTCGAGGACGTCAAGATCATGGGCGGCGGCGGCACTCCGACCGCCGATGGGAAGATGCTGGGCGCGCTGCGGGTCAATACCGGCGATCCTCTCACTGACGGGCGACTTGACGCGCAATATCCCAGCATCTGGGTGACGGACGGGGGCGGTGGCACCTTTGCCGACGTGTGGAGCCCCAACAGCTTCGCCCAATCGGGCCTGCACATCACCAACACCAGCACGCCCGGCCATGTCTATGAAATGTCGGTCGAACATCATGCACGCAACGAAATCGTTCTCGACAATGTCCAGAATTGGGAGTTCCTGGCGCCGCAGACGGAACAGGAAGTGGATGACGGGCCGGACGCCATCTCGCTCGACATCCGCAATTCGAAAAATCTGCTGTTCGCCAACTATCATGGCTATCGCGTGACCCGCACCTATGCGCCCGAAAAGAGCGCGGTGAAGCTCACCAACTCCAGCGACATCCGGTTCCGCAACGTCCATATCAATGCCGAAAGCGGATTTGCAACGTGCGACGATGAAGGCTGTGGCACCTTCCTGCGCGCCAGCAAATATCCGTTCGACAATGCGATCGAGGATGTGAGCCGCAAGCAGGTCGTGCGCGAGCGGGAATTTGCCAGCCTGAACATCGGCGCGGCCGACCGCAAGATCCCGGCCGCCGCGCCCGGCAGCGCCAAGGTCGAGAAGCTGGAGGACGGCTTCTGGTCGATATCCGGCGCGGCGGTGGATGCGAAGGGGGCGCTCTACTTCATCGACCGCCGCTTCCAGCGCATCCATCGCTGGACCGAGGCCAAGGGGCTGGAAATCGTGCGCGACAATGCGCTCGACCCGGTCAATCTGGCGATCGACGGGTCCGGTCATCTGCTGGTCCAGTCCTCTCTGGGAGCGAAGGGCGGCGTCTATTCGCTCGATCCGGACGGGCCGAAGGATCAGATGACCCTGATCCAGCCGACTCCGATGCGCACGGGCGCCGCGGCAAAGACGCTGTTGCCGGTCAACTGGTGGAATAATGGCGAGTTCCGGGATCAACTGGATCACAAGACCTATGAATTCACCACGCTCGCCGAAATGTTCGCGCGCGATGTCGGCACCGCCAAGACGAAGGAATATCTGTCCCCCGACGGCAGCCTGTCCTTGCCCGCCTTCCGCACATGGCAGCAGGGGCCGGTCGACCATACGGGATGGCGCTGGTCGGATAGCCTGAACGCGAACGGGTTCGTCGGCGGCAAACCGGGCGAACGCCTGTTCGTCACCAACGGGTCGGAGAATGTGACCTATAGCGGCACCGTGGGAGCGGGCGGCACGCTGACCAACCTCAAGCCCTTTGCCAATCGCGGCGGCGAGAGCGTCGCGGTCGACGGCCAGGGCCGTGTTTATGTCGCCAATGGACAGGTCTTCATCTATGGTCCCGATGGCAAGGAAACGGGGCGGATCGACGTGCCTGACCGTCCTTTGCAGATCCTGTTCGGCGGGCCGGACAAGCGGACGCTCTTCATCCTGACGCATCACGCGCTCTATGCGGCAAAGCCCTGAAATCAGGGCTTGGGCAGGCATCTACGACCTATGTCGTAAGTGCAGCCGACCGGGCGCGGCGATAGGCTTTGCATAATCGCCCGCCATGGGCGGCACCGGCTCCGGGAGGGTAGCCGGATATAAAGGGGAAGGATCAATGAAAGTGACGATCGCAATCCATCGGCAATTGGCCGGCGTCAGCCTGGCGGCGGTGGCGACCATGGCCCTTGCCGGTCTGGCGCAAGCCCAGACGGCACCGGCGCCGCAAGCCCAGAGTATCGCGCCGCAGGATCAGGCCGATGCCGCCGCGCCCCGTGCCGCCGATATCATCGTCACCGGATCGCGCATCACCACCAGCGGTTTCAACGCGCCCACGCCGACGACCGTGATCGGCGAAGAGCAGATCGCCAACAATGCGCAGCCCAATATCTTCAACACCATCGCGCAGCTGCCCTCGCTCCAGGGATCGACCGGCGCGGCGACCGGCACCTTCAGCACGTCGAGCGGCCAGCAGGGCCTCAGCTCCTTCTCGCTGCGCGGCCTTCAGCCCATCCGCACCCTGACGCTGCTGGATGGCCAGCGCGTCGTCGCCGCCAACGTCACCGGCGTGCCGGACATCAGCATGTTCCCGCAACTGCTGGTCAAGCGCGTCGATGTCGTGACCGGCGGTGCTTCGGCTTCTTACGGCTCGGACGCGGTCGGCGGCGTCGTCAACTTCATCACCGACACGCGTTTCGAGGGGTTCAAGGGCAATATCCTGGGCAGCATCACTAAATATGGCGATGATGAAACCGCTCTGGTGCAGGCGGCCTATGGCAAATCCTTCATGGACGATCGCTTGCATCTCGTGCTGAGCGGCGAATATGATCATGAAGGTGGGGTGGGTGCCGGCGATTTCGGCACGGATCTGGCCGGCAGCCGCAACTGGTATCGCGCCACGACGCTGATGAACACCGGCATCACAAATAACGGCCTGCCGCAGTTCAACTATCGCGACTATGCGCAGCCCTATCAATATGCGCGTTATGGCCTCATCAACAACGGTCCGTTGCAGGGTATCGCCTTCGCCCCGGATGGCACGCCCTATAATTTCAACTATGGATCGAACGGCAGGCCGACCGGCACTGGCGCTGTCACCAACTGCTATCGCGGCAACAGCTTCTGCGAAGGCGGCGACCTGACGGGCGCGCCGGGTTCGGGCGCCTCGCTCAAGTCGAAACTGGAGCGCATCAACGGCTATGGCCGGATCGGCTTCGACTTCGCGCCGGATAATGAGGCCTATGTCACGGTCAATGTGGCGCAGGTGAAGACGAACAATCAGCCAAGCCCCGGCTATGGCCGTGCCAGCCTGACCGTCCAGTGCGCCAATCCCTATCTGCCCCAGTCCGTCCGCACCGCCTGCGCCACGGCGGGCATCACCTCCTTCGGCTTCGGGTCGAGCAACGCCTCCTTCCCCGATCCGCAAGTCGATACCGATCGCAAGCAATATCGCTTCGTCGGCGGGCTGAAGGGCAAGTTCGATCTGGGCGGCACCGACTGGAATTATGACGCCTATTATGAACATGGCATCACCATTTCCGACATCCGGGTTCGCGATATCGTGTTGCAGAACCGTTATGTCGCCGCGACCAACGCGATTACCCTGAACGGCGCGATCGTCTGTGCCGATCCGGTGGCGCGCGCCAACGGGTGCCAGCCGATCAACATCTTCGGCAATTTCGCGCCGTCCGCGTCGGCGCTCGCCTATGTCGCGCCGCATGAAAACGGCCCGTTCCAGCATACGAAGCTGACGCAGGACGTCGCCAGCCTGAACTTTTCGGCCAACCCCTTCGACCTGTGGGCAGGACCGGTATCGGTCGCCTTCGGTGGCGAATATCGCCGCGAATTCTACCGGGTGAACGCCGACCCTTACGGCGCCGGCGTATCGCCGCTCAGCCCCAACAGTCCGGCCTATCCCGCCGACCCGCTGCTCAATGCGCAGCTGGGCAGCAACTGGGCGGCCGGCAACTACAAGAACGGCCGTGGTAAATATGAAGTCTATGAAGGCTATGTCGAAGTGGATCTTCCCATTTTCGACAGCCAGTCGATCGGCCGTGCCAATCTGAACGCGGCGGGGCGTGGCACCCATTACAGCACGTCCGGGACCGTATGGACCTGGAAGGTCGGCGGCACCTGGGACACGCCGCTCAGCGGCCTGCGCCTGCGCGCAGTCACCTCGCGCGACGTGCGCGCGCCCAACCTGTCGGAATTGTTCGCAGCGCCCACGGTCACGACCCTGCCGAACTTCAACGATCCCTTCCGCAATCAGGCGGTTCAGGTTTTCCAGAATGTCGTCGGCAACACCAATTTGCGTCCGGAAGTCGCACGGAACACCGAACTGGGCGTCGTACTGGCCCGCCCGGAATGGCTGCCCGGCCTCAGCCTGTCGTTCGACTATTACAACATCAAGCTGAGCGGCGTGGTTTCCAGCCTGTCCGCCGACCAGATCGTGCGTTTCTGCTTCGAAGGCAATCAGGCCTTCTGCGGCGGTTTCCAGCTGGACGGGGCGCAGGGCACCAACTTCGTCAATGTCCAGCCGTTCAACCTGGCCTCCTGGAAGACCAGCGGTTTCGATATCGAAGCAAGCTACCAATGGCAGCAGCCGCTCGGCCTGCCGGGCAGCTTCACCGTTCGTGCGCTGGGCACCCATATCCAGAAATTCGTGGTCAGCGCCGGGATCGCCGGCGTCGATCCGGTCGATCAGGCCGGCGCGAACAATGGCGCTACGCCCGACTGGAAATGGCTGGCGGTACAAACCTATGATAGTGGCCGCCTGACCCTGACGGTGCAGGAGCGCTGGTTCAGCGATGGTACTTTCGGCAATCAATATGTCGTTTGCCAAACCTCCTGCCCGGTATCGACCGGCAATCATCCGACGATCGACCGCAACAAGATGAAGGGGGCATTCTATGTGGATGTCGGCGCCACCTTCAAGCTTAACGATCAACTGAGCATCTATGGGAAGGTCGATAATCTGTTCGACAAGGATCCCGTCGCATCGCCCCAGACCAATACCGGTCTGGATGTCAACCCGGCGCTCTACGACACGCTGGGCCGCATCTATCGCGCAGGTGTTCGTTTCAACTTCTGATTGCTCCCCGATGTCCCCCCAAAACTCGTCCCGGTCCTGCACGGCCGGGACGTTTCTTTTTCGCAGCCTGTTACGGGTCTGCCGATCGAAGGAAGCGATCGTCGCCGGCCCCCTGCACCATGCCATCGCGGACGGGCAGGGGGCGACGATCAGGTTCAGCTATGCGTGACCGCACTCCATTTCTGGTCGGACGCGGCGTTGGCGATCACGGTTTCGACGAAGGCCATGGTCCGCAACCCCGCCTCGATCGACGGGAAACCGTCGGCTGCGTCGCTGTTGCCCGTCCGGATGCGCGCGGCAAAGCTGCGATAGAGATTGGCGAACGCCTCAATATAGCCCTCGGGATGACCCGCCGGCGTGCGCAGGCGCGGCAGGGTGGATGGCGCCAGGCCCGGCCCACCGGCCCGCACCAGCTCCGCGGGGCGATCCAGCCAGCGCAGCGTCAACGTGTTCGGTTCCATCTGCGACCATTCCAGGCCGCCCTTCTCGCCATGGATACGCAGTTTCAGTCCATTTTCATCGCCCGCCGCAATCTGGCTGGCCTTGAGCGTGCCGCGTGCGCCGCCGTCCAGTCGCAGCAGCACGGCGACATCGTCGTCCAGCCGCCGACCCTCGACATGGATGGTCAGGTCCGCGCACAATTCGCGCACCCCCAGCCCCGAAACATGCTCGGCAAGGTGGAAGGCATGGGTGCCGATATCGCCCAGGCACCCACCAAGGCCCGCGCGCGCCGGATCGGTGCGCCATTCGGCCTGCTTGTTGCCGTCGCGGTCGATCGGCTGGCTCAGCCAACCCTGCGAATATTCGACCTGCACCAGCCGGATCTTGCCCAAATCGCCGCGTGCCACCCGCGCCCGCGCCTCTTCCACCAGCGGATAGCCGCTATACGTGAAGGCAAGACCGAACTGGCGGCCGGACCGCTCCGCCGCCTGCGCGATCAGCCGGGCTTCCGCCGAACTGAGCGCCATCGGCTTTTCGCAAAAGACGTGAAAGCCCGCGTCCAGCGCCGCGATGGCCATCGGCGCATGCAGATGATTGGGGGTCACGATGGAAACTGCGTCGATCCGCTGGTCGGCCGGCAGCGCGGCTTCGGCCACCAGCAGCGCATCGAGCGAATTATAGACCCGCGCCGGCTCTATGCCCAGCGCGGCGCCCGACCGCCGGTTCCGCTCGGGATCGCTGCTGAACGCCCCGGCGACCAATTGCCATTCGCCGTCCAGCGCGGCGGCGGCGCGATGGATCGCACCGATGAACGCGCCTTCGCCTCCGCCGACCATGGCCAGGCGCAAAACTCCTGTCGTCATCTCTCTCCTCCTTTGTCTCATGCAACGTTAGCGCAATCATTCTGGTCTTGATCTCACATGATTTACCGGTAAATTAATAGCAAGAATAAACAAGATGGAGAGTCGAGGATGCGCAGGGTAGCGAACCTCAATCTGACGCTGATCGCGGGCATCGCGACGGCTATCATAATAGCAGCCAGCACCGCGCAAGCCGGTGCGCAGACGCCGCCGCCGGCTTTCGGCGCTTGCCGCGCTTGCCATAATGTCCAGAAGGATGGAAAAAGCGGCATCGGCCCGAATTTGAACGGGGTAGCGGGTCGCCCGGCGGCATCCTTGCCCGGCTTTACCTATTCGGCTGCGCTCAAGGCGTCGAAGCTGCGCTGGGACGATGAGAGCCTGGACGCCTTCCTGGCCGCGCCGATGAAGAAAGTGCCCGGTACCCGCATGCCGATCGGCACGGCTGATCCTGCCAAGCGCGCGGCCATCATTACCTATCTGAAGAGCTTGAAATGACGCAGCAATATGGCATGCGCGGCCCCGCCGTCTTCCTCGCCCAGTTCATGGGTGATACGGCCCCCTTCGACACGCTGGACAATGCCGCGCGCTGGATGGCGGCGGCGGGTTACAAGGGCATACAGGTGCCCAGCAACGATCCGCGCTGCATGGATCTTGCGCTGGCAGCGGACAGCCAGGATTATTGCGACGAACTGGCCGGCCGCTGCCGCGAGGCGGGCGTCGAGATTTCCGAACTGTCGACCCATTTGCAGGGGCAGCTGGTCGCGGTCCATCCGGCCTATGACGCGGCGTTCGACAATTTCGCGCCGCCTGCCTTGCGCGGCAAGCCTGCCGAGCGGCAGGCCTGGGCGGTCGATCAGCTGAAACTGGCGGCAAAGGCCAGCCGGCGTCTGGGGCTGAAGGCGCATGCGACCTTTTCGGGCGCCTTGGCCTGGCCCTTCATCTATCCTTGGCCGCAACGTCCGGCAGGTCTGGTCGAGGAAGCCTTTGCGGAATTGGGTCGGCGCTGGCTGCCGATCCTGGATGCGTTCGAGGAAGAGGGCGTTGACCTCTGCTACGAACTGCATCCGGGCGAGGATCTGCATGACGGCCTGACCTTCGAGCGCTTCCTGGACGCGGTCGGCGGCCATAAGCGCGCCAATATTCTGTACGATCCCAGCCATTTCGTGTTGCAGGCGATGGACTATCTTCAGTTCATCGACATCTATCACGACCGCATCAAGATGTTCCATGTGAAGGATGCGGAATTCAACCCGACGGGCAAGGCCGGCGTCTATGGCGGCTATGCCGACTGGGTCGATCGCCCCGGTCGCTTCCGCTCGCTGGGTGATGGGCAGGTCGATTTTACCGGCATCTTCTCGCGCCTGACCCAATATGGCTATGATGGCTGGGCCGTGCTGGAATGGGAATGCTGTCTGAAGCATCCGGAAGATGGCGCGCGCGAAGGCGCTCCCTTCATCGAGGCGCACATGATCCGGCGGCCGGAACGGGCTTTTGACGATTTCGCCGGCGGCGGCGATCCCGCCAACAATCGCCGCTGGCTGGGACTGGACTGACAGTAGCGCACATCAAAAGCCCCGATAACAGGCATCGGACGGGGCAAAAAGGGTAGAGGAACGGGCATGACGGGCATAAACCGGCAAAGGCTATTTTGGCTGAGCGTATTGGCGCTGTTCACCGCGTCGATGAGCGCCTCTTTGCGCGCGGCGGTGGCAAGCAGCCTGAAGGCGGAATGGATCGACCCGATCGCACCGATCGCGGCGGGTGAGATGATCGGCGCAGCGCTCGGCTCGGCCTTTCTCGGCTTTTCGATCACGGTTTTCGTGGTCAGCGCGTTTCTCGACACGCTCGGCATCCGCCGCGTCCTGATCGGCTGCGGCGTCGCCTTCCTGATCGGCACGACGCTGATCGTGGGCGCGGGCGCCTTTGCCAGCGGCATGGCGGTCTATCATCTGGTGTGGCTCGGCATGCTGCTGTCCGGCATCGGCTGGGGCTTTGCCGAAGCGTCCATCAATCCGCTGACCGCGCGCCTCTATCCCGAAGACACGACCCATCGCCTCAATGTGCTGCACGCCTGGTATCCCGGTGGCCTGATCGTCGGCGGGCTGGCCGGCGTGTTTCTGGCATCCGCCCTGCCGTGGCAGGCGATTATGGGTCTTGCCTATCTGCCCGCCATCGGCGTCATCCTGATCGCCGCGACCACGACATTCCCCGAAACGCCCAAGGCCGTGGGCGACGCCGGCATGAAGGAAATGATGCTGGAAGTCGTCCGCCGCCCCAGCTTCTTCATCTGGTTCGGCGCCATGTTCCTGACCGCTTCGTCCGAACTGGCGCCGGGCCAGTGGATCGACGTCGCGCTCAGCAATCGCGTGGGCATGCGCGGCATCCTGCTGCTGGTCTATGTCAGCGCGCTGATGTTCGTCTTCCGCCATTTTGCGGGGCGGATCGCTGGCCGCCTGTCCAACCCCGGTCTGCTCTGGGTGTCCAGCCTGCTCGCCGCGATCGGCCTGTTCCTGCTGTCGCAGGCGCAATCGCCGGTTTCCGCGATCCTGGCTTCGACCGTCTGGGGCCTTGGCGTCTGCGCCATGTGGCCGACCATGCTGGCTTCGGTCGCCGAACGCTATCCGCGCGGTGATGCCTGGGCGCTGGGGCTGGTTGGATCGGCCGGCGCGCTGGCCAGCTTCTTCGTCCTGCCGCGCCTGGGCGAAATGTTCGACCAGGCGAAGGTGGAGATTGCCGGCGGTCCCGAGGCTTTCACCCGCCTGACCGGCGAAGCGCTGCGCACGGTCGAGGATGCCGCCGCATCGCAGTCCTTCGCCCGCCTGACCTTCGTGCCGTTGATCCTGCTGGTCGTCTTCGGCGGCGTCTGGCTGGCGGAACGGCGCGCCGATCGCCGGGCAGCGCGCGTGACGGAGCGCGCGGCATGAGCCTGTCGCGCCGCGCGATGATCGCGGCCGGCCTTGCGACCGCAGCAGCCCCCGCCATCGCCGCCGCCGGAAAGGGCCGTTCCAACGCCGCCCATTTCTCGCTCGCCTACGCCCCGCATGAGGGCAGCTTCGCCAGCCGGGGTGGCCTGCTCGAACAGATCGCCTACGCCGCCGATCAGGGGTTTACCGCTTGGGAAGACAATGAAGCGCGCAGCCGCCCCGTCGCACAGCAGGAAGCCATGGCAAAGGCGCTCGCGCAGCGCGGCATGACCATGGGCGTCTTCGTCGCCTCCATGCCCAAATGGGCCGATTTCCGCCCACTCTTGGGTAGCAATGACGATGCCGAGCGCGAAGCTTTCCTGGCCGATGTCCGTAGTTCGGTCGAGGTCGCCAAACGCCTGAACGCCAAACACGCGACCGTCGTCACCGGCTTCATGGATCGCAAGCTGCCGCAGGATATCCAGACTGCCCGCATCATCGACTGCATGCGCCGCGCCGGCGATATCGTTGCGCCCCATGGCCTTGCGCTGGTGATGGAGCCGCTCAACACCCGGACCAATCATCCCGGCGTCTTCATGCAGTCGATCGCGCAGGGCTATGCCGTCGCGCGCGGCGCCAACAGCCCTGGCGTCAAGATTTTGGCGGATCTCTATCATGAACAGATTCAGTCGGGAAACCTGATCCCGACGCTGGACGCCTGCTGGGAAGAGATCGGCTATATCCAGTTCGGCGACAATCCGGGCCGCAAGGAACCGGGCACGGGCGAGATCAACTATGCCAACATCGTCCGCTGGCTGCGCGGCCGCAACTATGGCGGCGTGATCGGCATGGAACATGGCAATTCGGTAGCCGGGCGCGAGGGCGAGGATCGACTGATCGCCGCCTATCGCGCCATCGACAAAGCATAAAAGAGGAGGAGGCGAGAGGATGAAACCCATTCCTATCGGCGTGGCAATGGCGGTCGGCCTGATGGCGGGCACATTGGTCCATGCGCAGGACAAACCCGGAAAGCTGGGTTTCAAGGACACACCGATCCTGCCCGGCGGCAAGTGGCATGTCCATGATCCCGATCGTCCGGCCCCCACGGTCGTCACGCCGGCCGCGCAACCGGGCGGCGCGCCGTCCGACGCGATCATCCTGTTCGACGGGAAATCGCTCGACGCCTGGCGCAGCGAGCGCAAGCCCTGGACCGTGGCGAAGGGTGTGATGACGATTCCGTCCCGCGCGGAGAGCGGCGGCGAAAACGCCCTCATTTCCAAGCAGGAATTTGGCGACGTCCAGTTCCATCTGGAATTTCGCTCGCCCAACCCGCCGACCAAAAGTTCGCAGGATCGCGGCAATAGCGGCATATGGTTCATGCAACGCTATGAGGTGCAGATTCTCGACGGCTATCAGAACCCGACCTATGCCGATGGCACGGTCGGCGCGGTCTATGCGTGGAAGCCGCCGCTGGTGAACCCGTCGCGCAAGCCGGGCGAATGGCAAAGCTACGACATCATCTTCGAGCGGCCCCGCTTTGCTGCGGACGGCAGCGTCGCACGCCCGGCCTATGTCACCGTGCTACTCAACGGTGTGATGGTGCAAAATCATCAGGCGATGCTGGGCACCACAAAATGGCGCTCGATTGCCCAATATCAGGCGCATGGCGACAAGGCGCCGATCCAGCTTCAGGATCATGACTCGCCGGTGTCGTTCCGTAACATCTGGGTCCGGCCGTTGCCGCAGGACGCCATCGCACAGGACAATAAGGGGGCAGGACAATGATGGACCGCAGACAGGCGCTGGCCGGCGTACTCGCCCTATTCGGCGCGCAGGTTTTTGCGCCGCTCGCCCGCGCCGCAGGCCTCGCGCCGGCCGGCGTGATCAGTGAGGGCGCACCCAGCATCCAGGTCTTCACGCCCGACCAGCGCGCGCTGATGACGGCGCTGAGCGAGCGCATATTGCCGACCACAGACACGCCCGGTGCCATCGCGGCAGGCGTGCCCGCCTATATCGAAAAGCTGCTGGCCGACTGGGCGCTGCCGGAAGATCGCATCCCCATCCTGTCGGGCCTTGCGGAAATCGATTCCCGCAGCCGCCAGGACTATAAGCTGCCCGCCGTCGATACCAAGCCGGAACAGCAGGATGCGCTGCTGACGCTGGCGATGAACGATGCACTGCCAAACGGCATCGAATTTTTCGAAGCGTTCCGGCAACTGGTCATCACCGGCTATTATACGTCGGAAATCGGCATCACGCAGGAACGCGAATATCTGCCCGTACCCGGCGAATATAATGGCGCCTTCCCCTATGCTCAGGTCAACAAGGTCTATTCCGCATGATCATGAACCGTCGCTCCATGCTGCTGGGCGCAGGTGGCCTTGCCGCGCTCGCCAGCCAGAACTTCCTTGCCGGCGACGCGCAGGCCGCGCAGCTTCGCAAGGTCGGCCTGCAACTCTATACCGTGCGGGAGCTTTTCTCCGCCGATCCGGTGGCGACCTTGGAGAAGATCGCGAAGGTCGGCTATCGGGAGGTCGAATATGGCGGTGGCGGCTATGACGCCATGGACCATAAGCTGCTGCGCAAGACGATGGATCGTCTCGGCCTGACCAGCCCGTCCTTGCATATCGGCTATGACGCGCTGCTCGGCGATTTCGACGCCAGCGTCGCCATGGCCAAGACGCTGGGCGCGGACACGGTCATCCTGCCCTATATGGTGGACAAGCATCGCAACGCGGCGGCGTGGGACGCGGCGCTGGTCAATATCAACCGCTTCGGCGCGCAGTTGAAGGCGGCCGGCCTTGGCTTTGCCTATCATAATCATGATTTCGAATTTACCGTGAAGCCCGATGGCGTCAGCCTGTTCGACCGGCTATTGAAGGCCTGCGACCCCGCACTGGTGAAGATCGAACTGGATCTCTACTGGGCGATCCATGCCGGGGAGGATGCGCAGGCGCTGATCAAGCGTCTTGCCGGCCGCATCTATGCCTATCATGTGAAGGATATGCGCGCCGATCGCAGCATGACGGCGGTGGGTGCGGGCACGATCGACTTCGCCAGCCTGTTCAAGCTGAACGCGGTGGCCGGGGTGCGGCATTTCTATGTCGAAAATGACCAGTGCCCGGCGCCCTTCATCCCCGACATCACCAAAAGCTTCCAGACGCTGCGCGGTCTGCGCTTTTAAAAACTCCATCCTTGGGAGAGGATCATATGGCTTCGACGGACAGATTCGATGCGATCGTCATCGGTACGGGCATCAGCGGTGGCTGGGCCGCCAAGGAATTGACGGAAAAAGGGCTGCGCGTCCTGATGCTGGATCGCGGCCACATGGTCGAACATGGCGAAGGCTATACCTATGACGGTCGCCCCGCCTTTGACGTGCCGGCGCGCAACATCATGCCCGACGCCCTGCGGGAAAGCGACTATTTCATCGCCAAGCACGGCTATGTTCAGCCCAGCAACCAGGCTTTCTACAATAACGACCGGCTGAACCCCTATGATTATGAGGAGGGCAGCAAATTCTACTGGATTCGCCCTGGCGCCGTCGGCGGCAAGTCGCTGATCTGGGGGCGCTGGAGCTTCCGCTGGAGCGCTGCCGATTTCGAGGCGAACAAGCGCGATGGTATCGGCGGCGCCTGGCCGATCACCTATGACGACCTTGTGCCGTGGTACGACTATGTCGAAAAATATGCCGGCGTATCGGGCTCGCGCGAGAATCTGCCTTATCTGCCGGATAGCCAGTTCCAGCCGCCCATGCCCATGAATATCGCGGAAAAATGGATGAAGCAGCGGCTGGAAAGCGAATTTCCCGGCCGCAAGATGATCAACGCCCGCCTGTCCAACATGACCGAAGACAAGCCGGAACAGGGCCGCACCAAATGCCAGGTCCGCAATCAGTGCGGCAATGGCTGTTCCTTCGGCGCCTATTTCTCGACCCAGGCGGTGACGCTGCCGGCGGCGCGGGCGACCGGGCGGCTGACGCTGCGCTCCGATGCGGTCGTCACCAACCTCGAATATGATCCGGCGACCAAGAAGGTGACGGGCGTGCGCTTCGTCGACACCAAGACGGGCCAGGCCGAAACGGTGACCGCGAAGCTGGTCTTCCTCAACGCCTCGACCCTCGGCTCGGTGCAGATCCTCATGAACTCCCGCCAGCCGGACGGGACGCGCAGCCATTTCGATTCCAGCGGCACGCTGGGCCGTTATGTCATGGACCATATCTTCCGCGTCGGCGTGAAGGGCGACATTCCCGGCATGGAGGAATTTATCGAATTCGGTCGCCGTCCCGGCGGCGTCTATGTCCCGCGCTTCCGCAACAATGGTCAGGATGGCGATGTCGGCTTCAAGCGTGGCTATGGCTATCAGGGTGCCGCCTATCGCGAACCGTCCAAGCCGGTCGGCTTCGGCGCATCGATGAAGCAGGGCATGCGTCGTTACAGCGGCTGGAAATTCCAGATGGGCGCCTTCGGCGAATGCCTGCCTTACGAAGACAATCATGTCGCGCTGAACCCGGACAAGACCGACCGGTTCGGCGTCCCGCTGATGCGGTTCAACGTCACCTTCCGCGAAAATGAGCAGCGGATGATGATCGACGCCCGCGAACAGGGCGAAAAGATGCTGCGCGCCGCCGGCCTCAAAAATGTCGAAAGCAGCGTGCGGGAACATGTGCCCGGTGACGCCATCCATGAAATGGGCGGCGCACGCATGGGCGACGATCCCCGCGCGTCGGTGCTCAACAAATGGAGCCAGGCGCATGACGCGTCCAACCTGTTCGTCACCGACGGCGCCCAGATGGCGTCGATCAGCTGCGTCAATCCCTCGCTCACCTTCATGGCGTTGACAGCGCGCGCCGTGGATCATGCGGTCAAGGGGTTGAAGGCCGGCACGGTCTGAACGACATCCCGTCCCTTTCGCCACTATGACGCGATCGACAAGGCGCTATCAGGAGGGGCGAGGGGGACATGGATGTGACGGTAAGACGACGGCAAAGGGGGGTGACCATCCGCGCAGTGGCGGAACGGGCCGGTGTGTCCGCCATGACCGTTTCCAACGTCATCAACGGTGCCGGTCGCGCGGGCGCAGCGACGATCGAGGCGGTGCAGGCGGCGATCGCGGACCTCGGCTATGTCCCCAACCTTGCCGCCCGCCGCCTGGCCAAGGCGCGGGCGACGACCGTGGGCCTGATCTACGATCGGCGCACGCCCTTTCTGGACGCGGTGTTGGTCGGTTCGCTGCGGGCCACCAATGCCCATGGCTTGCAACTCATCCTGCGCGATGGTGAGGATGTCGCCCGCGACGGTGCCGAACGGATCGCGCAGGATCTGGTGCGCAGCGGGGCGGATGCGCTGCTGCTCGTCCCGCCCTTTGCCGAACAGCTGAGCGGTTCGGCCGCCCTTGCGTCGCTGGGCGTACCGCTGGCGACGATCGCGACCGGCATGGCCATGCCGGACGTGACCACCGTCCGTATCGACAATCACGCGGCGATGCTCTCCATAACGCAGCGGGTCATCGCCAACGGCCACAGGCGGATCGCCTATATCGCCGGTCCCGATCCCTATAGCGTCGTCGCCGCGCGTCTCGACGGCTTTCGCGCGGCGCTCGCCCGGCATGGCCTGTCCGAAGATGCGGCATTGATCGTCGAGCATGGCGACTTCGACTATCTGTCGGGCATCGCGGCCGCACAGTCGCTGCTGTCCAACCCGGATCGGCCCACAGCCATCATCTGTAGCAGCGACGATCTGGCCGCCGGCGTCATCGCCCATGCCCAGACTATCGGGCTGCGCCTGCCGCGCGATCTGACGGTGACGGGCTTTGACGATACCATCCTTGCCTCGCGCATCTTTCCGCCGCTGACCGTGGTGCGTCAGCCGGTCGAGGAGATGGCGTTTCGTGCGACCCAATGCCTGATCGCGGCGCTGGGCAAGGGGGCCGAGCAGACGATCATCAGCGACGAGCTTTTCGACCATGTCATTGTCGAGCGCCAATCCGTGGCGGCGGCACCCGAACATGAATCTATGAAGGAGTGAGGCAATGAAGGCCAGCAGAAGGGAATGGACAGCCATGGTGGCATTGGGTGGTGCGGGTATGGCGCTGACGCCGGCAAAGGCGGCGGGTCAGCCGCAATTGGTGCATCATGTCTTTTTCTGGCTGAAACAACCCGGATCGCAGGCGGATCGCGACCGATTGATCGCGGGGCTGCGCACATTGCGCGATATCCCCGTCATCCGCAGGCTGGAAATCGGCGTCCCCGCCAGCACCGAAAAGCGCGACGTCGTCGATTCCAGCTATGATGTGTCGGAACTCATGTTCTTCGACAATGCGCAGGATCAGAAAAGCTATCAGGATCACCCGATCCATCAGGCCTTCGTGAAATCCTGCGAAGGGCTGTGGCAGAAAGTCGTCGTCTACGACATGGCGATCGTGCCTGACTAGGGCTGGCGTCTATCGGCACACCGCCCATTTGTCGCAGCTTATGCTGTCGGCGCCGGGCAGGCTGCGCAGATAATCCTGCGTCCAGCGCCGCCCGCCTACGACAACATTGTCCAGCGTCGGCGGGTCGACGTCCACGGTCACGGACGGCTTGGCTTCTCGCCCCACGCGGATATTCGCCAGCCGCAGGTCGTGGATCGGCGCGTCGGGCAGGCCGCGCACGATCAGCACCCGCTCGGTCGATCCGATCACGCAATCGCGCGCCGACACATGGGCGACCTGCGGCACATGGCCGCCGCCGTCGCCTTCTTCATAAAGCATCCAGATCTGGATGAAGGCCTTGTCCACTGCGCCGGCCTGGATACGGCGCAGATGGATATGGTCGATCAGTCCACCGCGATAGCTGTTCGATTTGATGATGAGCGCACGGGTCAGGTTCGGGCTGTCCATCCGGCAGTCATGGATGAAGACATTGCGCACGCCGCCGGTCAGCTCGCTGCCGATGGCAACGCCGGCATGGCCATCCTTCATCAGGCAATGGCGGATGACGATATTCTCACAGGGCTTGCCCAATCGCCGCCCGTCCGCATTGCGCGCCGCCTTGATGGCGATGCAATCGTCGCCCGTGTCGAACACGCACTGTTCGATCAATACGCCGTTGCAGGATTCCGGGTCGATCCCGTCATTGTTCGGCCCATGGCTGGCGCAGGTGACGCGGCGGAAGGTGACGTCGGTACATTCGACCGGATGCACCTGCCAGAAGGGCGCGGCCTCCACCCTGATACCCTCCATCAGCACCCGGCGGCAACGATAGGGCTGGAAGAAGGAGGGACGCAGCCGGCTGCCCTCGCCGAATATGCGCTCGGCCACCGGCACGCCACGTTCGGCCATGTCGAACAGGCGTGCGCGATCGGCGGCCTGTCGTTCCTTGTCCGGCGTGTCGCCATAGCGCCCCGCCCAGGGGCCTTTCCAGGGCCACCATGTCCGGTCGTCCGCCGATCCGTCGATTACGCCGTCGCCGGTCAGCGCGATATCCTCCGCCTCGAACGCATGGATGAGCGGCTGATAGCCCATCAATTCCACGCCTTCCCAACGCGTATGAACGGGTGGAAGATATCTGGCCGGATCGGGGATGAACGTCAGCCGTGCGCCCTTGGCCACATGCAGTTCCATGCGCGATTCCAGGCGTATGGGACCAGTCAACGTTACCCCACGCGGCACGATGATCCGGCCGCCACCTGCTGCGGCACAAGCGGCGATGGCGCGGGCGATGGCGCCGCTGTCGTCCGTTCGCCCGTCCGACACCGCACCGAAGGCGGCGATCGGAAAGCGACGGTGCGGGATTCGCGGCGGCTGGATGGCGTTCGCAATGGCTCTGGCCTTCGCCTCGACATCATCCAGCGACGTCGCGGCCCATCCCGGTCGCAGCGATAGGAGGGAGAGAGCACCGGCCATCGCACCGCGGCGCGACGATGCGAATGATATCGTCACCGGGTGGTAGCCAGATCGACGCTACCGGCCCTCAGGCCGTCGGCGGTGGCGGTGACGGTCAAGCGTCCTTTGCCCGCGCCCCGGACCAGCGCGACCGCCAGCCCGTCCTGCACAGCACGATCGGGCGAGGGGAAGGGGGTATGATCGACCGAGGAACCGTTGTCGGTCGCAATCAACTGTCCCGCGCCCTTGACTGTGAAATGCAGGCGGTGGCTGGCGGAGGGAACCGTGATGCCGTTCGCGTCCACCACCCGCGCGCGCACATAGACCATGTCGTCGAACGTCGACCCGACGGTCGGCGCGTCCGGCGTCAATTCGACGCGCACCGGCTTGCCCGCGGTCCGCAGGCTGTCGGACACCGCCTCGCTGCCCGGATCGCGACAGGTGGCCCGCACTTCGCCGGGCGCATAACGCACCGCCCAGCGGCGCGGCGAGGCATCCTGATGGATCGGCAAGGAGCCGAGCGAACGGCCGTTCATAAACGCCTCGACCTGCTGGCAATTGCTGTAGACCTCGATCGTCTCGTCATGCGGGCTGCGATCCTGCGGCGTCCAGTCGTCGAACAGGGCGACCTTTGGCTTGGGCGTGGCGACGGCGATCATCGTCGGCAGCACGGGCTGGTTCGGCCCGCCCGCGCCATCGGTCGACGGACCGGCCGCCGCCGGATCGGCATTGCGCACGACATGCAGCACCGGCTTGTCCGACCACCAGCTTTCACGCTCCATGCCGCTGATCTTCTGGCGGCCGGTGCGATCCAGCAGACCCGCCGGATTCTGGATATTGGGCCAGCCCGACCGGTTCGCCTCGCCCAGATAGTCGATGCCGGTCCAAAGGAACATGCCCGAAAAGGGCGCATAGTCGCGCACCGGCACCCAGTTGGTGCGATTATGGGCATTTTCGGTGCCGACGATGCTGCGCTTGGGGTTCTGCTTGCTGGCCGCGATCAGCTCATTTTCGCGATAATTCTGCCCGACGACGTCCAGCATGTCGGCCAGCCCATTGTCATAATCCTTGGTCACGTTCGGTCGGAATAGCGCCATCGTCACCGGGCGTGACGGATCTGCGGCATGGACGATGTCCAATATGCTGCGCAGCGCCGCCTTGGCCTGTACCGGATAGGCGGTGTCGTGGATTTCGTTGCCCGCGCTCCACAGGGCGATGCTGGGATGATTGCGGTCGCGCCGTACCATGTCCAACGTATCGCGCTTATGCCAGTCGCCGAAGAAGAGATGATAATCCTCCGGCGTCTTGGCGACATTCCACTGGTCGAACAGTTCGTCCATCACGATCAGCCCGAGTTCGTCGGTCAGGTCGAGAAATTCGGGGCTGGGTACATTATGGGCGGTGCGGATCGCATTGACGCCCTGCGCCTTGAGCGTCGTCAGTCGCTGGCGCCACACCGCCAGCGGTACGGCAGCCCCTACCGCGCCGCCATCATGATGCAGCGCCACGCCCTTCAGCTTGAAATTGCGGCCATTCAGCCAGAATCCGGTTGCGGGATCGAACCGGGCTTCGCGCACGCCGAAGCGCACATCCTCATTATCGAGCAGCGTGCCATCGGCGGCCAGCACCCGAATGGCGGCGTGATATTGCGCCGGATCGCTGATGTCCCAACGACGCGGGCGGGGCAGCGCGACCTCGACCGGAACGATCACCGTACGACCGGCGGCCACGCTGGCGGCCGTCGTCACGGTCCGGGCGACTTCGCGGCCATCGGGATCGGTCAAGACCAGTTCGATCTTCACCTGCGCCGCATCGCCGCTATCATTCTGCACATCTGCGGTGACGGCAATGGTCGCCTGGCTGTCGCTGATGGCCGTCGCCCGGACATAGGCGCCGCCCTGCGATATATGCACATCCCCCGTTTCGATCAGGCGGACAGGACGATAGATGCCCGATCCTGTATACCAGCGCGAAGACGGCGCAGCGGACGTGTCCGCACGCACTGCTATAACGTTGCGGCCATCCGCGCGTAGATGTCGGGTCAGGTCGTAACGCTGGCTGACATAGCCCATTGGGCGATAGCCGATATGATGGCCATTCACCCAGACGCCACTACGCTCCATGATGCCATCAAATTCGATATAATAGCGCCGCCCCGGCTTGGGCGTCAGGGTCAGCGGCTTGCGATACCAGGCTACCCCGCTCGGCAGGAAGCCATTCTCGCCAGCGGCTTTCGCATTGGGGTCGAACGGGCCGGCGATGGCCCAGTCGTGCGGCACGGTGACGGCCTGCCATGACGCATCGTCCAGCGTCGCCGTCTCTGCGCCTTCCGGATCGGCCTGGATGAAACGCCAGCCGTCGGGCAGCGGCGTCACGGCGCGCGGCGCCGCGTGGGCTGCGCCGATCGACGCCAGAACCGTCGCCAGCGTGTAGACTTTCCTCATGCCGACCCATGTGCGCACAGCCATCTCCTCTCCTGCTGACCAGCTTCACCGGCCTAGGTGCATGGCTAAAGACTATTCCACTATTTGCAATATGGTTTCAACATGCGGAGTATTTTGAGGTGGCGAGGCCAATGGAAGGCGGCGCCGGCGATTCCTTTCCTGACGGACGGGAAAGGCCGGCGCGGATCAAATCAGACGAACTGATGCTTCTGTTCGCCCAGCTTTTCGATGCCAAGGCTGACGACGTCACCGGCCTTCAGATACCAGGGCTCCGGCTTCTGCCCCAGCCCTACGCCCGGCGGCGTGCCGGTGGTGATGATGTCGCCGGGCAGCAACGTCATGAACTGGCTGACATAGGCGACGATCTGCGCGACGGTGAAGATCATCGTCTTCGTGCTGCCGTCCTGTTTGCGCGCGCCATTGACGTCCAGCCACATGGACAGCGCCTGCGGATCGCCCACTTCGTCGGCGGTGACAAGCCACGGACCCACCGGGCCGAAGGTCGGGAAACCCTTGCCCTTGTCCCATGTCGCGCCGCGCTCGATCTGCCACGCGCGCTCGGACACATCGTCCACCACGCAATAGCCCGCAACATGGTTCAGGGCGTCGGCTTCGCTCACATTATTGGCGGTGCTGCCGATGATGACGCCCAACTCGACTTCCCAGTCGGTCTTTTGCGATCCGGCCGGAATGGTGACGGGATCATTCGGGCCCTGAATGCAGCTGACCCATTTGTTGAACACGACCGGTTCGGCCGGGATCGGCAGGTTCGATTCGGCGGCATGGTCGGCATAGTTGAGGCCGATGGCGACGAACTGTCGCGTGCCGGCGACCGGCGGACCATAGCGGACCGGCCCTTCGATCAGGGGCAGGCTTGTCGGATCGATGGCGGCCAGTCGCGCCAATCCCTCCGGACCGATTGCCGCGCCGTCCAGATCGGCGACATGGGCCGACAGATCGCGTATATAACCATCGCCATCGACCAGAGCAGGGCGTTCCTGACCGGCATCCCCGATACGGCATAATTTCATGTGTGGCGTCCTTTCAGATGAATTTTCGACGAACTGGCATAAATGATTGCGCTACCATCATTCCGATGCCCTATGTAGTGGAATTGGCGCACAAGAAGCTGGGTGGAGAGAGACATGGATGAGCATCGCACCGCGCGGCCGCGCATCCTGGATTCGCATCACCATTATTGGCGGATAGGGGGACCGGGGCAAGCCTGGCCCGATGCAGGCTGGCCATTGATTCACCGCGACTTCCTGCCGACCGACCTGCGCGCGGCGACGGACGGGCTGGATCTGGTCGGCACCGTGCTGGTGCAATCGCAACCGGACGATCGCGACACCGACTGGATGCTCGCACTGGCTGCCGAGGATACTTCCATTCTGGCTGTCGTGGGCTGGGTCGCGCTGGACGATGCCGGCGCTCCCGCCCGGATCGCGCAACTGGCCCGGCATCCCAAGCTGGTCGGCCTGCGTCCGATGTTGCAGAGCATGGACGACAGCGATTGGATTTTGCGGGACGCCTGTGCCCCTGCGATCGACGCGATGCTGACCCATGGCTTGCGCTTCGACGCGCTGGTGCAGCCTCGTCATTTGCCGGCGATCGGCCGTCTGGCCCAACGCTGGCCGGACCTGCCGATCGTCATCGACCATGGCGCCAAGCCTTTCGCGGCCCAAGGACGTCTCGATCCCTGGCGTGACGACCTCGCCGCACTGGCGCGCTTTTCGAATATCTGGTGCAAGCTGTCGGGCCTGCGCACGGAGCAGGCGCCGGGACAGTCGGCCGATGCGCTGGCGCCCTATGTCGCGCATATCCTGGCGCAGTTTGGCGACCGGACGATGTGGGGCAGCGACTGGCCGGTGCTTTTGCAGATGGGCGATCGGTATAGCGATTGGGTCGACGCCACAGTGCGACTTGCCGGCCCGCTCGACGCGGACGGCCGCGCCCGTTTGTTCGAGGGCGCGGCCCGCGCCTTTTATGGCCTGCTGGCGGACTGATTGGCAAAGTGCAGGCTGTCCTACAGCGCACCATCCGGGATATGGACGATCCAGAGGACACAGCGCCAGCCTGTTAATATAATATCCTATCGTCGCATCGATATTTCAGGATTTACGGGAAATATGCGAAGTTAAGGCAGGCCTTTCCTATTGTCCGGCCCGCCGCAGGACGCAGCGGGCCTTGCCTTCATTCACTGGCGACGCTGACCCGCTCCAGTCGGGGCGAGAGCAGGTGCACGGCCGCCAGCGCCACGAAATAGGCGCTCGCCGCCACGGCGAACAGCGGCGTATAGCTGCCGATACTGTCGAGCACATAGCCGGCATATTTGGCCATCGCCATGCCGCCCATCGCGCCCACCGTGCCGCCGATGCCCACGACCGATCCCACCGCACCGCGCGGGAACAGGTCCGACGGCAATGTGTAGAGATTGGCCGAGAAAGCCTGATGCGCCGCCGTCGCTATGCCGATGATCAGCACCGCCACCCACAGATTGTCGATCGACTGGGCAAAGAAGACCGGCAGCACTGCGCAGGCGCACAGCAACATGGTCAGCTTGCGCGCGGCATTGACGCTCTTGCCCGCCTTCATCAAACGGCCGGACATCCATCCACCCGCAACGCTGCCCAGGTCCGATAGTAAATAGATGGCAACCAGCGGCGGCCCGAAGCTCAGCAGGTCGAGGCCATAACGGGTACCCAGATATCCGGGCAGCCAGAAGAGGAAGAACCACCAGATCGGGTCGATACAGAATTTCCCGATGGCATAGGCCCATGTTTCTCTGACGGTGATCAGGCGGCCCCAGCCGATCGGCTGGACCGGATCGGCCGGATCCTGGCGGATATAGGCCAGTTCCTCGGCCGAAATCTTCTTATGGGCCTCAGGCTTGCGATAGAGCGCCAGCCAGGCGATCAGCCAGAGGACGCCGAAAATCCCGGTAGCGTAGAAAGCGACCCGCCAGCCATAGGCGACGGTCAGCCAGGGCACCAGCAGCGGCGTCACGATCGCGCCGATATTGGCCCCCGCGTTGAACAGGCCGATGGCGAAGGCGCGTTCCTTTTGCGGAAACCATTCGGTCACCGCCTTGATCCCCGCCGGGAAATTCCCGGATTCGCCGACGCCCAGACCAAAGCGCGCCATTGCGAACTGGGTGACGCTATGCACCCCGCCATGCGCCATATGGGCGATGGTCCAGATGACGACGGCGATGGCATAGCCAAAGCGTGCGCCGACCAGATCGACGATCCGGCCGAAGCCCAGATAACCGACCGCATAAGCCGCCTGGAACCAGAAGACGATATTGGCATAATCCGTTTCGGACCAGGCCATTTCCGCCGACAAAGTGGGTTTCAGCACCCCGATCATCTGACGATCGACATAGTTGATCGCGGTCGCCGCGAACAACAGCGCGACCACGACCCAGCGATAACGGGTCGGCGGGCGATCCTCGATCTGTATGTCCTTCATCATCCTGCTCCTGTTGCGGCTCTTGACGTCCGCTGTTTATCGCGCTGGCTGGGCTTCTATCCGGCAGTTCAGGGTGCCAAGCGGGCCGAAATCCGTTTCCACCTGCTGCCCGGGTCTGACAGGATGGACACCGGTAACCGCGCCGGTGGAAATCCACCAGCCCTCTTCGACCGCGATGCCGCGCTGCGCCAGATTTTCCAGCAGGAATCGCACCGATCCGATCGCGCCATGGTTGAAGGCCGCGGCCGTGCCTGCGCCGATCTCCACCCCGTCGATGCGAGTAACGATCCGCTGTTGTGCATAGGCGCCATCGTGCCAGTCGGGTACGGCCGGGCCGATCAGCAAGCCGTTATTATTGCCGAAATCGGATACCGTCACTGCCGGGCCATGACCGTTGATGCCCTGAAAGGGCGAACTGGCAATCTCGATCCCGATATGCACGGCATCGACATGGTCGGCGGCTTCCTCCAGCGTGAATTGCCGCTGATCGGGGGCGGGGGCTTTACCGATCCGAAACAGAAATTCCGCCTCGACCGCGCCGAACCCTTCGGCGAAGACAAGGCCGGTCGCCAGCCCATCCACCTGCGCTACCGTCGAGGCGAAAATCGGTCCGGCGAGCCGGTCGCAGCCATAGCGAGCATCCAGCGGCGGCAATATGCGCCCGACCTTCCAGCCAGCAACCGGTTCCGTTACCCGCGCCATGGCTTGTGCCTGAATATCATAGCCCGCATCCAGCGTTTCCGGTGGGGTGCCGGGATAGTCGGTCAGGCCCGTTGCGGCCCGACGTGCGGCCAGAAAACGGTCCGCGATGGTCCCTGCTCCGTTGCTTGCGTTCATGGAACGTCCTTTTCTGTCATTTGCCTATGCGGTAATGGAAACCGGTGTCATTGGCAAGCGGACGCTTCTGGCGTCGCATCGATTGTGCGGTATAAGGCGGCATGGCAAAGCAGAAGCAGGATGAGGGGCAGGCGCCCAAGCTGACGATCAACGACATCGCCCGCATGGCCGGCGTGTCGAAAAAGACCGTCAGCCGGGTGATAAACCGTTCGCCGCTGTTGAACCGGGAAACCCGCGACAGGGTGGAAACGATCATCCGCGATACCGGCTATGTCCCCAATCCGCAGGCGCGCGCGCTTGCGCTGGGGCGCAATTTCCTGATCGGCCTGGTCTACGACAATCCCAACGTCCAGATGATCCTCAGCATGCAGAAGGGGATATTGGAAGCGCTGCACGGCACGGAATTCGAACTCGTGATTCGGCCGGTCGATCGCGGATCCAATCTGGTGATGGAGGATATTCGCAGCTTCGTGACGCGCCAGCGCCTGTTCGGCGTGGTCATCCTGCCGCCCATGTCGGAAAATGACGCGCTGGCGCGCATGCTGGATGAGGAAGGGTGTCGCTATGTCCGCATGGGTTCGGCCGTGCTGGACGATCCTGAGCATATGGTGGCGTCGAACGATCGGGAGGCGGTGGCCGATGCGGTGCGCCATCTGATCGCGCAGGGGCATCGACGGATTGGTCTGATCGCCGGGCCGCACGGCTTTCGCTCCGCGCAGGAGCGGCGGGGAGGTTTTGAACTGGCGTTGAAAGAGGCCGGGATCAGCCTGCCACGCAGCCTGGTAGCGGACGGCCAATATACGTTCGAATCGGGTCTGTCCGCGTCCGAAAGCCTGCTCGACCTGTCACCTCGACCGACCGCGATCTTCGCCAGCAACGACGAGATGGCGGCCGGCGTCCTCTATGCCGCGCGCCTGCGCGGGATCGCCGTGCCGGAAGAATTGTCGATCATCGGCTTCGACGATACGCCGGTCACGACCCGCGTCTGGCCGCCATTGACCACGGTTCGCTGGCCGATCGTCGCCATGGGCCGCGCCGCCGCGCTCAAATTGATCGGCACCGCCATCGGCGAAGATGCAGAAGTCAACGAGCCGTCGATGTTCAGTTCGACATTGATCCGACGCGGATCGGTTGCACCGCCAGCGACAAGCTGATATCGCCGCTTCATGACACCGGTGTCCAATGGGGCATGGCGGAGAGGAGATTCAGATGTTCGAGAAGACCTATTATGCGACGCATCCCGATATGATGGAGTGCGTATCGAACGATGAATTGCGGGATCGTTATCTGATCGGCGGGCTGTTTCGCGATGGTGAGGTGGTGCTGAACTATACCCATGCCGAACGGTTCGTGATCGGCGGCGTGGCGGTGGTGGATGCGCCGGTGACGCTGCCGGCGCAGAGCGAGCCGGCTTCTGCGGCGGGCCATCCTTTCCTTGAGCGGCGCGAACTGGCGATCGTCAATGTCGGCGGCGTCACCGGCACGGTCACGGTCGATGGCGAAGTCTTCACGCTGGGCAACAAGGATTGCCTCTATGTGACGATGGGCGCGAAGGATGTTGAATTTGCGGGGGCTGGCGCGCGCTATTATCTCGCCTCCTGCCCGGCGCATAAGGAGTTCAAGACGCAGCTGATCTCGGTGGCGGATGCGACCACGCTGGAACGCGGCTCCCTGGAGGAATCGAACGAGCGGACGATCTATCAGATGGTCATCCCCGGCATCTGCGAGAGCGCGCAGCTGGTGATGGGCCTGACGGTGCTCAAGCCCGGTTCGGTGTGGAACACCATGCCCCCGCAT
>Ga0180008_1000505_pt1 | contig 32437 bp, 21 predicted proteins | sample MM_PW_MetaG_FD_121121 | JGI IMG/M metagenome (GOLD analysis project Ga0180008, IMG submission 121121) | Groundwater microbial communities from the Aspo Hard Rock Laboratory (HRL) deep subsurface site, Sweden - MM_PW_MetaG | ecosystem: Environmental > Aquatic > Deep subsurface > Groundwater... | reverse complement strand
TATTTTGGATGCAAGGCTGCAGCGGCTCTTGGCGTAAACAAAGAACGAAGGTATATCAGATGAACAGTAAGCCGGTTGTATTAGTAAAAAAGCTCAAGGAAAATGCCTTAATACCACATTATAAAAGCCTTATGGCCGCCGGCGCAGATATTTACGCCTGTCTGGACCAAGCTGTGGATCTGCAGGCCCATGAACGTGTAATAATACCAAGCGGTATAGCTATAGAACTCCCTCCAGGATATGAAGCCCAGGTTCGCCCAAGATCAGGACTTGCACACACCCATGGGGTAACCTGTCTCAATTCTCCTGGAACGGTTGATAGTGACTATCGTGGTGAAGTCTGTGTCATTTTAATTAATCATGGGAATACATCTTTCAGAATCGAGAATGGCGACCGTATAGCACAATTGGTTGTTGCCCCAGTCTCTACAGCAGAATTTTGTGTCGTAGAAGATCTGACTTCAACCGATCGAGGGGCTAATGGCTTTGGCTCGACAGGACTTCGATGAACAGGCGAACCCCGGTTATATTGCATTATTATATTGCCAAAGAATTCATTCTCTCTTTCGCTATCTCTTTCATGTTCTTTTTTGTAATATTTTTCATTAATCAGTTATTGCTGATGGCAGAAGAAATATTATCAAAAAACGCTCCGCTTTTGGATGTTATATTACTTGTTGTATATGCTTTGCCCGCGATTGTAGCTATGTCTTTTCCCTTTGCCTCGTTGGTAGGCAGCATAATGGCAATCAGCCGCTTTGTAGTTGATAATGAATTTCTGGTAATGCGAGCTTCTGGTATTTCTCGATTTGCGGTCTTTATTCCATTCCTTGTCCTTGGAATGGTTTTTTCGGTTATCTCTTTTATTGCTAATGACTACTTTTTACCACTTGGAACCATGAATTATTCTAAAACTTACAGGCGCCTCATCACAACGGCTCCGGCTTTGGAACTCAAACCCTATTCTGTTAAGAGTTATCAAGGTACTGTTATTGTAACCGGTGCGATTGATGGCACGATAATAAGCGATCTGGTTATAATTGATAAAACAAGAGACAATAAAAGCAGGGTAATAACGGCAGGAACAGCTTCTTTGTCAGATCATGCAGACAGTCAAGGGGTGATCACCCTAACTCTTGTAGATGTATTTACTCAGGAAAGTAGTTTGAATAATCCGGATAAATATGAATATTCCTCAGCTGATGGCATGGAATACAATATATTGCTATCACGATTTACTGATGTATCCACAACCTTGGGTCCTCATGAAATGAGAAGTATTGATGTAAGAAAAATTATACAGGAAAAGCAGTCTTTGCTTGATGCCAAATTACTTTCGCAAGCCAGAGAAATCAGTTTAGCTTATAACAATTTGGCAATGACCTATACTACAGCTGTAACTACACGAGATGCCCGTCTGGATAATTCAGCTGGAATGCTCCAACCCTTCTTTTCAGAATTCAATAAGCAGGTTATGCGCAAAATCAGTGATAGATCCTTATACCTCTATAAAATGGAGTATTATAAGAAATTTTCAATTCCTTTTGGGGCGTTATGCTTTATTTTTCTCTCTTTTCCTCTTTCAGTTTCTATCCGAAAAAGCAATCGTGGCGCTGGTTTTGCAATTGGATTGTTAGTAGCAGTGCTATACTGGGCAATGTTATTTGGTGGACAAAATCTCGGGCTTCGTACCGGTTTTCCTGCCTTTTGGGCCATGTGGTTACCAAATATTCTGGTGGTAGGATCCGGCCTCATTCTTGCTATAGTCAACAGGGAGAGATGATTCTATGCATATGGGAATATTCTGATAATGGGAATGAAACTTAAATTTTATAGACGATCATCAATTCTTGATATTTATGTACTGCGGGGGTTTATCGGCTCCTTTTTAGTAGCTTTGGCGTTTTTTGTGATGATTGTGCAATTAATGGATTTGTTCAGCAATATTTTCAAATACCTTCAAAATGATGTCCCAGCCTTCGCTATCGTGGAAACCATGCTGTACTATATTCCAAAATCTGTCAGTTATTCTCTTCCAATCTCAATTTTGTTTGCAGTATCATACACATTAGGTATGCTTTATGCAAATAATGAATTAATTGTGATATATGCTTCAGGTATCCCGTTATCAACACTTATCACACCGGTATTTTTGCTAGCTTTTTCGCTGTCCGTTGTTTCCTTTTTTTTTGAAGATCGCATCGTGCTGCCAACAACAGAGACTAAAAAGAGCCTTTCCAGAAATCTACTTGTGTCATCAGGAACAGATTATAATGCCTCTGATATTGTAATTCTTGGTGAAGGAAAAAGGTTTATCTGGAATATAACCTATTATAATGATGCTAAAAAAGAGCTAAGCGGTATAATATTAGTCGAGCGCGATGAATCTGGGAAATTCGTAAGCCGCCTAAATGCACAATCAGCGGTATGGGATGGAAGCACATGGTTGTTTAAGTCGGTTCGTCGCTTTTACATTAAAGGTTCCGGATTACAAGAAGAATTATATGCAGAATATACCAACGCAGCTATAAGTGAAAATCCTGATTCATTTCGGGGCCGTAACAAAGACATCGAAAATATGAACATCAATGAACTCAATAGCTATATCGGTTTTCTGGAGAGAGCAGGGCTTCCTGTTTCTGCTGCGAAAGTGGAATATTTCCAAAGATTTGCCTTCTCATGTACCCCTGTTATAGTTATGTTGCTTGCTGCGGTTTTCGCAGGCCGGGTAAAGAAGAACATATTGCTCATGAGTCTGTTGTTCAGTCTTCTCTCTGCTACTCTGTATTATGTTATTCAGATGATTTCGGTATTATTAGCTAAAAACGAAATAATTCCGCCATTAGTTGGCGCGTTTACCGCTATAATTATTATTACACTAACAACACTACCAATGATATTTTTCAGGAAAGCATGAGGATACTATGACTTCTATACTTACAATAAATGCAAAAGACAGTTCCACAAAAGCCAGAAATGGGGTACTGCATCTGCCTCATGGTCAGGTTGAAACGCCAGCATTTATGCCTGTTGGAACAAACGGCACGGTTAAAGCTCTTAAGAAAGATGATATATCTGAGATAGGATATAAGCTAATACTAGCAAATACATATCATATGTATTTGCGGCCTGGGAATGAGCTTATCAAAAAAGCCGGAGGCCTGCATGGTTTTACTGGCTGGCAAGGCAATATACTAACAGATTCTGGTGGATTTCAGGTTTTTTCCCTCTCTAAACTTCGTAAAATTACTCAAGACGGCGTTCTTTTTTCTTCACATATCGATGGCTCAAAACACATGTTTACTCCGGAGAAAGTTGTAGAAATACAGACTGATTTTAATAGTGACATTTTTATGCAGCTGGATGTATGTACCTCTTGGGGTGCAACGGAAAAAGAATCAGCTAAAGCATTAGACCTAACCTATCAGTGGGCTAAAAGATCAGTAAAACATTGGCAGGAAACCAGAAATGATTTTGCCGGGAATTTATTCCCTATAGTCCAAGGTAATTTCTATAAGCATCTTAGGGCTATCAGCGCTGATCAAATAGCGCATCTCGATACACCTGGCATTGCAATTGGCGGCCTATCGGTTGGAGAGCCTTTTGAAGTATATGCCGAATTTCTCAATTATACTGCCGACCTTCTTCCAATGGATAAACCCCGCTATGTAATGGGTATCGGCACGCCGGAATTTATATTGGAAGCTGTCGAAAATGGAATAGATATGTTCGATTGTGTCTTCCCGACTCGAACTGCCAGAAATGGTTTATTGTTTACAAGGGATGGGCCAATGTCCATAAAACAAGCCTGTTATTTCGAGGATCTTGCTCCAATCGATTCTACCTGTACATGTGCAATTTGCAGTCAGTATTCCAGGGCGTATCTTAGGCATTTATATAAGTGCAATGAAATATTGTACTCGATGCTTGCAAGCTACCATAATTTGGCATTTCTATATGCTTTCATGGATCAGATCCGCAGCAGTATCAAATCAGGAACCTTCAGTACTTTTAAACGCGAGTTTCTTGACCGATATACAAAACGGAGTTAACTATGAAAAAAATGCTGTTATGTTTTAGCTTAATTTTTATACTCTCTCCTGAAACAAAGGCTGAACCGGCTAATGAGGAGCACCTTAAAAATCTGTCTATTATTCATTATGGTATCGAGAGCCAAATTATTGAATTGCTGGGTCGACTGAAAAATTTGCAGGAGAAGCTGTATAATGATGATCTTCTTGAATTGTTGGACGATTCAAGAAGTATTACACTGAAAACCGCACTTTTGGATTTTTTCAGGGATAGCGATGTTGCAAAAGCAATACCATATGCTGTCGAATACTTGGAAGATAGATTTGAATTAGCCAAAAATCTAATAGATAGCAGCTTTACTTATTTGATAAAAATTAAAGCCACTGAAGCATCCTCAATTGCCATGGAAATACTGGAAAACAAAGAAACTGCTTGGCTGTCTCAAACAATCCGATTAATAGCAGCTGTTGGCAAACTTGAAGCAGTTCCTCAGTTGGTGGATATTTATAATGATCCTGCAAGTTCCAGCATGTTAAAAGAACAAATATTACTAGCTCTCTCCGAGTTGAAAGCAGATGAGAGCTTCGAACTATACTCCAACTTACTGGAACAGGAATCTTCAAGCCGGATAGAGAAAATGTATTCAGTTACCGGCTTAGGCAAACTGGGCGATCCCCGGGCAATATCAATACTTCAAAATGCCGCTTTTTCCGATATCCCGGAAGTAAGGGCTCGAGCGGTTTCAGCTCTGGCTGAATTTGATAACGATGAAGTCCGCAAAGTTGTCCTTGAGGCAATGAAGGACTCGCATATTGCTCCGCGTTTGGCAGCTATACAGGCAGCGGATAAACTGAGACTCGAAGAGGCAGTACCCTATCTGAATTTCAAGCTACAGTATGATCCCGAGCGGACTGCTCGAGAGGCTGCCATTAAAGCATTGGCCTCCATCGGCACTGATGAATGCTTCGAGCTCCTGATAAAATTTTTACGTGAAACAGGAAATACAGCTGTGTACCGCAGTCAGGTGTTTGGCGCTATCGCGGCAAATGATGATAATTTCAATGAAGAACTTGAAACAATGTTGCTTGGAGCAATGAACGATAAAGACCGGGCTTTCTTTATTTTGTTAGCCCAGGCCATTGTTCTTATTGATACACCACAGGCCGTACCGTTCCTAAAAGTCTTACTGACGGATCAAGACCATACAATTCGACTTGGGGCATTAGTAGCTATAGAGCGCCATGAATTTATTGAACTTCTGGAAACTGTTCGCACTATCAGTAGTAATGATAGTGCTGAAACTGTCAGTAAAAAAGCCGAGCAGGTTCTTGAACGTCTACAGCGTGCTTCAAATTAAAACTTAGCAAGTAGGTGCTGTATTAGTTCACTGACATACATTACTCACTCTGCTTAGCACTATCTGCCTCGAGTAATGCACTTATACCTGGTGCCTCAACACAATGTAAGAGTTGATTCAGTTTGTCTTTGGGTGAGATATATTGCTCAAAATATAGTTTCATTATTTTGCCTTTTCGACTTCGGATGTAAACCCGATCACCCAAAGCGAGTTCAAAGGGATCTTGATTATTGGATTCTATAAATATTGGTTTTCGAGGTACAAAAACCAGCTTAGCTCCATCATAACAGATATCAGCAATATTATGACCAATCGGCAGAAGAAATACCAGGAAATCATCAGTGCGTCTTCCGCCTATGCTTTTTTTACCACCGGCATGAAGTGTTTTGATGTTTCTGCGGCCAATAGCACGATTTTGACCTTCAACAAAAAATTCCACTCTAAGTATGCCCGGTTTAATCGTCTGCAGCTGGAAGTTACTGTTTGCACTAGCTTCTTCATGACTTAAATCCGTTAGGCTAGTTTTACTGGCTGTCTTCAATGGCAAACCAGAACCTTCCACATGTTGTGTGCCTGAACGTAACTTGTACTGGGAGGTATTGGCATTATAATCTTGCAAGATTGAAGGTTGTGATTTTCTCAGTTCCAATGGATTTAATGAAGATGGCTGCCTGTCATAATTGGATAATATAGTTGACGAAGGCACGCTTTCATTCTTTGCTTGAGCTACTGTGGTATTCAGACTAAGGCCGGTAGCAGCTCTGTTTTTTACCGCAGATAGTATTGAGACGTCAGCATTGTCGTGGCTTGATACAGCCGTGGTTCCACCTTGCTTGCGTAGTCCTACAGTTGAAGTATCGTTCGAGCTTCCATCCAGAACTGTATCCACCACTACTGTATCAGCACGGCGGTGTACTGCTCTGCCAGCAAATAATACCAGTACAATTACTGCTCCTGCTATAAAGATAGAAAGAATTAGCAAAAAAACACGCAGAGAATTATCAAAAAAGTCGAGCAGCGGGTTGTTATTAATTTCCAACACAGTATTAAGGACAGCTGGCCTTACACGCTGGTTATCAGCAAACTGTGCCTCGATATCTATTGAATGAATGCCAGTTTGCCAATCGGATGGAAATTTTACCGGAACAGTAGTGGAAATGCTGGTCCTTGCAGGGATCGAGATTATTGAGTTTTTTTCAAGAACGTTAATACTACCGTTGATGATTACACGATTCATCTCAATAATCAGCTCGCGATCGGACTGATTTTCTATTGTAAATGGCAATTTAAACTTATGACGTTTTCGCCCCAAATTCTCATCGATAGATATCTTCGGTAGCAAAACGGCTGAGCTTACTGCAACTTCGCTATTAGTACCGGTGAATTCTGTGATTCCACTACTCATAGCTTCAGCAATGTCATTTAGGTAGGTTCCGGCACCAGGAGCATTTGATATTTCTTGACTCGACCCGGGCTCGTTTGCTGCAGAACTAGGGCTGCTGCTGGAACCAGTATTGGAGTCAAGCGAAACAGTACCATCCTTAGTGCTTGCAAAAGGAACACTGATAATACGAATTTCCCAACCTTCTTCGCGGTACTTTGAGGCGATTTTTTGAATTTCTGTTCGAACTTCTTCTGTTGAATATGAAGCAAATGGTGAAGAGTCAGGTGGAGAATGAAAGCCGTCTGTAATCAGTACGAGCAATTTTCGATTTGAAATTGGTAGATCACTGATATATTGATATGAATTCCGAAGAGCAGTAATTATATCTGTGCTGTTGCCAAACGGATAGAGCAGATATAATCTAGCAATGGCAGTTCTTAAATCCTGCTCAGTTTGCAGTTTTTTGGCAATTTCAATTTGTGTGGTGTCAGAAAATGAAATAAGATGAAGTGTGTCGCCAAAACGCATGTATTCAGAAACTATGCCAGTGACAACAAATTCGACTACTTGGTCATAATAAGTAAACATGCTCTGCGATGAATCAAGCAGTATGGCTAAATCCACCGGCGGCTGTGTTGCTACCGTTTCCTGGCCAAAGCTGCAAAAAAAAGTTAATAAAAAAACAAATACTAATAGTTTTCTAATCATGGTGTACTCTCCATTCGGATGAACCCTGATGAAAAAGTAACGGGAGGCCTGCATACAGGCCTCCCGTTATTATATTATTGAAAATCTGCTGATTTTATTTTTTTTACTTTATAGTTGAATTTGCGCTCATGCAGGGAGAATTCAATTTTATCACCCACCTTGTGGTTAAGCAGTCGTTTCCCAAGTGGCGAAAGATAAGAAATGATATGATTGGTAGGATCTGATTCCCACGGTCCCAGGATAATATAGGTTTCTTCAGACTTATCAAGCAGATTTTCCAGCAATACTTCTGTGCCAAATGAAATTTTACTGGTAGATATATTACCGCGATCAAAAATTTGGGCTCGCTCAATTTCGTTTTTAAGTTTTCCTACTTTTGCATTAAGCTCATCCTGTTTTTCCTTGGCAGCTTTATACTCGGCATTTTCACGCAAGTCGCCAAGAGACAACGCATAGGCTATCTCTTTTTGATTTGCCGGTACATCAACTTCCATGATGGATTTCAGCATCACTGTTTTTTCTTCATACTTGCTGGCCGTAACCATCAAGCCACGAGAGGCGATTGATTTCTCTTCATCATTGAAACGAAATTCCGGATACTTTTCGACAATTTTCTTCCGGAGATTTAGTTTGATACTGGCATCGATATCTTTCACATCACAAATCAACGCATATATTCTTTCGGTCGTATCTTTGTCTGCATCTAACAGATAATCATCCAGCCGCTTGTCTTTGAAGAGAAGTGTTTCAACTTGCTTGTTCAGTTTTTTATTCTCTGTAGTATCACGATGGTTTTCGATTTCCTTGAATGTAATATCCAGAATGTGAATCAAGATAATCAAGATTTTATCATAGGGAAGATTTAAGTCTTTAACCCAAACCTCATCCCAAAGATTCTTAACGATCCAGATGAATAGTTCACGGTTATCCCGATAATTATCAACAGCATTCTGCACCATAGCAGATAGTCGTTCCGTTTCTCCGGTATCGAGAAGTATATCAATCATTGAGCGTGTTAATGACCATGGGAAAATTTTAATATATATTTCCGGCCAATTTAATGCGAAGTTCTTAATATTTTTTAACAATGCAGTTTTGAGAGTGCTGTCTTTCATGTTTTCATAGACGCCGACAATATCCGGACAGTCGTTGTATAGATCAATAAAACTCGTCGTTACGATGTTTTTCAGACGCGGGTAGGTGCTTGCTATTTCTACTAAAAGCAGATGTGAAGCAATAACGAATTCGTTAGCTTGGGAATAAGATTTAACATAGCTGACAAAAAAGGACAGCATTTCGTTGAAAAACTCCGAATCAATCTCGCACTTTTCGAGGAAGTCCCGAATATTCTGAACACGCGAGAAAAAGTTTTTTTCGGCTTTAAACTGATTGTATATCTTTTCATCATATGAAAGCGGACGATCGCGTACAATGAAAGTTGTAACAGAATTAGCATCGTTGCCAAAGATGGGATCGTCTTTGAGCGCTGTTCTGGCTTTGGTACTCCAGCTGGTCCACTCACTCGGCGAAAGTATTGAAGGAACTAATTCCGCCTTAATTTTCTTGATATCAGCAGTATTGTCGAAACTGGTAATTACTGTTTTCAGGGCCCAGCCTATATTAGTTTTGATTTTTTCATGCAGCTTATCTTTGGACCAGATAGCCTTCAAAACCCAGATGTGATCTTTTTTGAGTGTGATCAGGCTTTCAACCGCCATTTTAAGGCTCATATGATGGTCACGTTTTTTGGCAAAGTCGATTGTTATGTCATCGCCCTTTATTTCTTTTATCCGTCCTATGTTCCAGGTGCGGTGGTACACGAAATTTCCGGCATCAAATGAAATATGTTTTTCAAAGTCTGCAATAGCTTCATGAATATTACGGTAGGATTGTCCCAGGTTGGATACCCGAATATATTCATCAACATGGGAATGATCAGCAAATTTAGCCTTGTAACACTCTATAATTTCTTTGCGCAACTGCGGAGTCTTGTCATCATAGTCGATAATTGTTTTCAAGAGCTGGATGGCTGTATCCCACTCCTGCTGATTTTTATAATGCTTGTATAAATCTGTTAGAAGTCCTGCTGCTTTTTCCTCGCTGATCTGCTTAGCAATCTTTCTTTGTACGTGCAGGAAAAAGTCGATATCGCCTGGGGCAAGTTCAATTAATTTGTTCCAAATTTCCTTGATATTGCTGAACAGTTTTTTGCCGACAAAACGATGCAGGGCCTTGCGGTAATAATCAATTGCTGCTTCGGCATCGCCTTCCTTTTCTTTTTTCTCTGCAATGAGTTTGACTATATCAGCTTCTTCGTGATCTACCCGAACCAAACGCTCCCATACTGAATACATATCTTCAGTGCGGTCTTCACTTTCATAACATTCAGCCAGATGCTGCAATGCATGGCGGTTTTCTCCGTAATCCAGTATGCGGTTACAAATATATTCAACTATATTCCATTTACGATTATCCGTAAAAATTTCTATGAGCGCGATCATATTCGAATCATCAATCTGCTGTTGTGCCAGGGAAATGATACCGGAGATATATAGGGCGGCTATACTGTTCTTGCTATGCCCAAGATGTTCGTCACACAGCTGCTTTATTTCGACCAGCTCCTTTTCTCGAGCCGCATCATGAAACAGATTATCCAGTTCTTTGATCTGGCTGACGGTGTACCCTGAAAGAGCCGCACGAGTCCACTTTTCCTCGTTGAGCATTTCTTGAAGTTTTTTCGTGATCGGCGAATCGGCCATCTTGTTCTCCTCGTTCAATTGCGGGCAATTATACAATAAATTACCCTTTATGCTACATCATCAAATTGAAAAGGCAGTCGGAATCCGGATATACTATCCAAGCCCGTCTGCGCATTTCAGTCGTCACCTTATAGAGCGACATCGTTCATGCGATATACATCTTGTATATCGTCGAATCCAATAATTTTATCTTCAGCAGCAACTCATCAGTTTTCTGCTTCTCATCCTTCATGCTGATATAATGATCTGCCAGCCAGAAATACTTATTAATAAGCCGGGGGACAAGTACGCTTCTTCTTGACCCGTCATTATGCAATTCACTCTCTAATTCATAAATAGTGTTTTTTAATTTTGATACTTCTATTGCCTTTAGTTCACGTTTTACCGTAAAAATACCACCAACTTCACCGTAAACCGGTACCCATTCAGCCGTTTCATGCCCACGTTTGCCATTTTCAAGGGCCTTTTCCTGTAATCTCGCAATGGCGGACGATTCTAGCATATCAAGATCGATCCTTTGTGGATTCAGAAAGAAAGCCTCCCGAAAGAGTGCCTTGGATGCCCGGCTTTCATTAACCAACTCATAGATATCTGCAAGTTCAGCCAGGAAGCATGGGTCATCCTTGGACAAGCGGTTTGCATCCTCAATATACTTGACCGCATGGTCGTAATCACCAATACCTTTATAACAGCAACCAACCCGGTAACTGATTTCCGGATCGCAAGTATCTCCTTCCTGCATCAATGGCTGAAAAAAAGATAATGCATGTCCGAACGCCAGTTGCTTGAAAGCCAGGCTGGTTCTTTCAAAAACATCGTCAATACCTGCAAGATAGGTTTTGAAAGATTTCCATTGACCAAGTAAAAAATCACCGGCATCAAAAGAGTCAGGCCGAAGGTCGCCTTTAGTCAACGTATCTCTCCACCAGGCTTCGCATTTTAGTGCGAAAAGCAGCTCGGGATGGTCAAAATCCATACGTAAAGCTTTCTCAAACAACTCCATGGCCGGATCAAGATTTCCCTGCGAAACGTGCATATATGCCTGGGTGAGGAGTGTCTCTACATTTTCTGTTCGTATCATTATTTCCCGGTCGCCTGCAGTGCAATCTAGCTAATTGTACATGATATCAAGTAAATAAGTCAATCAAGATGTATCTGAATGGCCGGTATTTATTAAAACTGCTTGAGCGTGCGTCATCAAAATGATACAATATATGCATGAGTAAACCTATCGTAGCGCCATCAATATTATCTGCTGACTTTACTGATATGCGTAATGCCCTGCTTTCAGTGAGCACAAGCGGAGCCCAATGGCTGCATCTTGATGTTATGGACGGTCATTTTGTTCCTAATCTTACCTTTGGTCCCAAAATGATTCAGGATATGCGGAAGCACTCAGATTTATTTTTTGATACGCATCTGATGGTTGAACAACCGGAACAGCTGTTGGATGAATATATAAATGCCGGATCTGATGCTATTACCTTTCACCTTGAGGCTGTAACCCATGCGCACCGTCTGGTACAGCGTATTCAAGATGCCGGTATTCTGGCCGGGATTGCATTGGTACCATCAACCCCGATTGATGCAGTGAGCGAGTTATTGCCGCTTGTTGATCTTGTTCTGGTTATGACAGTAAATCCGGGGTTTGGCGGTCAAAAACTCATCCCGCAGTGTGTAAACAAGATAAAAAAACTAGCTGATTTTCGATTGCAAAACGAATCACGGTATAAAATTGCCGTAGACGGCGGAGTCAATATTGAAACTGCAGCACAAATTCTGAATGCTGAAGCAGATATTCTGGTTATGGGCAGCGCCTTTTTTAGCGCCGGCAATCGTAGACAGCTTGTTCAGGACATATTCAATATGCAAAGAATTTCAGGAGATACTTGAGTATAGGCACTCCAGAAGCCGATGAGGTTTACCGAAAATCTAGGAGGCGGTTTGTATGGTTCCACTGCAGACAGAACTAACCAGGCATACGCATAAGGAAGGTATCTATGTTAATAAAGTACAGATTGCAGATTTTGGCAATATTGGCGGTCTTGCTTACGCATCAACTTTTCGCGCAGCCCAATTCTGCCCTTACGGAGCTGCGTCGAGGTATCACCTTATTCGCTGAAGCTCGATATACAGAAGCATTGCCGGTTTTCGATGCCTTGTTGTTGCAGACGAATGCCGGAGACCTCCGCGCCGAGGGCTTATACTGGTCTGCTCTGACCCATATAGCCATGAACTCATATCCTGCCGCCAAAGCTGTAATAGACACTTTTTTGGAATTATATCCTGGTCATAATCGTTTGGAAGAACTCTTATATCAACAGGGGCGTATTCATTACATCATGCAGGAATATGAGAAATCACTGCAGATATTAAAGGCATTTATTACGCTGTATCCAGAGGCTGAAGTATATGCATCGGCTTTATTCTGGATAGCCGAAAGTCTGTATGAACTTGGTCGTTTTACTGATGCCGAAAAGATATACACCAGCATACGCGAAGATCATCGTGATAGTATTAAAGCAGAAGCCGCTGCTTATCGTATCGATCTTATCCGTTTCAAATATCGAGAAGAAGAGTTACTGACCCTGCTTAAGTGGAGCCATGAAGAATCGCTCAAAGTTATTGAAGAGTTCCAGCGTCGCGAAAAAGCTTATGAACAGGCACTAAACCTGTACCAGAAACGCTACGGGGATCTTCAACAAAGCATTTCCGGCTCAGATACTAATACAGATCTTGCTCAACAAAATTCGGAGCTTACGACACAGCTTCAAACCCTGCGACTGTCTATTGCCGCCAAGGACCGTCAGATTGCCAGCCTCACAGCTGCTGCCTCAACGACTAGTGTACAGAGCACCGCAAATACTGAAAAGGTAGAAGACAGCCAACGGCTGAAGTTAATTGAACTCAAGGAACGCACACTTGAACTGCTTTCTTTTTATCTTACCAAACTTGTTGACCAGAACTCCTCCAAGGAGGCTCGCTGATGATCCGCCGAATAATTTTCGCCATCCTGCTGCTTTGCATGCTTCTGCCTCTGTCTGCACTGGAACTTCGTGACGGCAAACTCAAACTTATTGTAGATGAACGCAGTGGTCGTTTTTCTCTATATCATCAAGTCAGTGCCAATCAATGGCTGGCTCTTTTATACGACGAAGAGAATAAAACAACTTATCCAACGCTGCTTTTGGACCAAAAAACCTATAAGCTTGGCGAATCAAGTGAATTCAGAACCGTAGTTACCAGTACTACAACTGCGATCCGTATCGAATACCGGGCATCTTTCTGCACTGTAGTCCAATCACTCAATCTGGTAAAATCAAGCACATCTTCGGTGTCGAATGGCTTGCGCATCGATTTTGAGATAACCAATACTGGACAGGCTGATGTCGCGATCGGTCTACGCTATCTTTTTGATACCTGGCTGGGGGAGCAAGCCGGACGTCATTTTTATGACATGTTCGGAAGCGTAGTAAATAACGAAAGCAAGCTGTCTGAAACCTCAAGCTATCTTATTTCAAGTGCGGATAGCAAAACTGGGTTAATTATTGAAACCGACACTGTGGAGAGTCCATCCAGCATAATTCTGGCTAACTGGAAGCGACTTAATGATAGTCCCTGGAATTTCGACATACTTAATACACGAAACTTCACCTTATTGCCGTATTCTATTAACGACAGTGCAGTAGCCTTGTACTACGACAGCAAAACACTAAGGCGGGGGGCGAGTCGCAATTTCTCGATTGTACTAGGTGCTGCCTATTCCGGTACTTTTTTAACAGCCAGTTCTGTTGCTTCATCGGAGACTGTGCCAATAATGACACAGCTTCTCGACGCAGAGAAAGTGGTTCAACTTGATCTGGAAACAGACCTATCCGCAGCCAAGGAAATACTTGAGGAGCTCAATGATTTACTCAAGGCTGCAGAAGCGATAGACTCGACAGCAATTGACCAACTCGAGAGTGTTCTGGATAAACTTGAGCAAAGGCAGGGGAGCTACTGATCCGCGTGGCTAAAAATCCTTTGGATGAAGCTCAAATACTTTTCCGCCGCAAAGCCTGGGGCAAGCTGATTCAGTTGCTTGAGCCTCTGGAAGCGGTGTATCGCGATAATCTGCGTTTTCTTTATATACTTGGAACAGCCTATCTACATGCTGAGGATATCGGAGCAGCATTTTCCTGCTTTCGTCGCGGCAGACAGATAGATTTCAGGAGCGTGCCGATAATGTCAGGCCTTGCTGCTGTACTGATTCGTCGTGGCGAAAGTGACAAGGCAGTCCAGTTATATATCGAGATTTTGGAGCGTGATAGCCGGAACCGCCTGGCGCGCCGTGGGTTGGATTATCTACGCAAAACTGAGCCCGATATTGACGAAATTAATCCACGACGCAATAATCGGCTTAAAAAACTCGTATATCCCCAACCGGACTGGCAGCCGGTTCGGCTTATTTCATTTATCAGTCTCATTGTCGCAGTTTTCATACTTCTGGTATATTTGCCTGACCTGAGCACTTTGCTGGCAGCTCGAGCTAATACTCGTCCAGAAATTGATGCCATTCAACTCACCGAGCAAGAGCGTGCCGCTCCAGTAGGCACAGAAGGTAGTTTTAAGCTTATATTGACCGGACCGCAGACTATATCGGCTTTTGAACAGGCAAAAAACCTGTTCAATGAGTTCCGCGATGAAGCGGCCCTCATTGAGATTAACCGTCTTCTCTTTTCAAATGCTAGCTCTGCATTAAAAGCTAAGGCTGAAATACTAAAGCGGCATGTGCGGCCTCCCAGTTTTTTAACTCTACCTGATCGCTTTGATTACAAATCTGTGGCCGAAGCTCCATTTCTTTTTAATGAAGTAGCTGTAGCCTGGAAAGGCTTGCCTGCTAACACCGAATACTCCGAAACAAGTTTGACCTTCGATCTGCTAGTCGGATATCATCAGGGCCGCCAACTAGATGGAATAGTAAAGGTACAGGTACCTTTTGAGTTTACTATTCTGGAAGCACAGGCATTAGAAATACTCGGTAGAATCCGCTATATTCCAGAGCAAACACCTTCTTTTTATCTTGAAGCTGCTGCAATACACATGCTTCCGCTCAATTAAAAAGGCCCTGTCCGATATCGGGCAGGGCCTTCCACAAGCAGGCAGTCTACAGACCGCCTGCCGATGCATTAAATTATTTATTTTTTTGCTGCAGGTTTCTTGGGTGCAGTTTTTGCAGTTGCTGCTTTACTGTCTGCTTTGGCTGCAACCTTTTTTGTCGCTGGTTTCTTGGCAGGGGCTTTAGCCTTGGCAGCTGCTTCTTCGATAACCACCTGGGCGGCGGCAAGGCGTGAAACCGGTACACGGAATGGACTGGAAGATACATAATCCATGCCAGCTTTATGGAAGAATTTAACCGAAGTCAGGTCTCCACCATGTTCACCACAAACACCAATCTTAAGATTTGGTTTGGTGGCTCGGCCTTTCTCGATACCGATTTTTACCAGTGAGCCAACACCCTGTTGGTCCAGACTCTGGAAGGGGTCAGCCTTGAATACACCGGCTTTCTTTTCGTCCACATAGTCGGGGAGGAAACGGCCGGCATCATCACGACTGATACCCAAGGTCATCTGAGTGAGGTCATTGGTACCGAAGGAGAAGAACTCAGCAACCTGCGCGATTTCATCTGCCAGCAAAGCTGCCCGCGGAATCTCTATCATGGTACCGACCATGTACTTAAGACTTACTTTGGAATCTTTGATAACCTTGTCTGCCACCTGACGGGTCAATACTTCAAGCTGTTTAAGCTCTTTAGCATCCATAACCAGTGGAATCATAATTTCGGGCAGAACCTTGCCACCTTTTTTGGTAACGTCGCAGGCTGCCTTAATGATCGCTGTAACCTGCATCTCCAGGATTTCAGGATAGGTGATGGTAAGACGGCAGCCACGATGACCGAGCATCGGATTAGCTTCATGCAACTGCTCTACACGATGTTTCACCACTTCATAGCTGATGCCAACTGCTTTCGCAAGAGCCTTCTGGCCAGCTTCGTCATGGGGTACAAATTCATGCAGTGGCGGATCAAGCAGACGGATGGTAACCGGCAGTCCATCCATGGCTTTGAAAATACCGCGGAAGTCTTCTGTCTGGAACGGCAGCAGCTTGTTGAGAGCTTTTTTACGTTTTTCGACATCATCGGCAATAATCATTTCACGGATAGCCAGAATACGGTCTTCAGTTTCGAAGAACATGTGCTCGGTACGGCAAAGACCAATACCTTCAGCACCAAGACTGCGAGCTTTAAGAGCATCAGCCGGAGTATCGGCATTGGTGCGTACTTTGAGGCGACGAATCTTGTCAGCCCAACCCATAAGGGTTCTGTAGGCTTCTGGCGGTTCGGGCTTGACCAGTTTCAGTTCACCCTTGTATACATTGCCGCTAGTACCATCGAGGGTAATGAACTCACCTTCTTTTACGGTAATACCGTTAGCAACGAAGCTTTTTTTGGTGTAATCGATATTCAGTTTTTCACAACCGACTATACAGCACTTACCCCAGCCGCGGGCGACAACAGCTGCATGACTGGTTTTCCCGCCAGTAGCAGTAAGGATACCCTGAGCGGCGTGCATGCCACCAACATCCTCCGGACTGGTTTCCTTGCGCACCAGGATTACCGATTCTTTTTTCTCGGCCATTTCTTCAGCCTTGGCGGCGCTGAATACTACTTTACCGCAAGCTGCACCGGGAACAGCATCGATACCCTGAACAATAAAATTGTCCTTCAAGTTTTTTGCCTGGGATTTATCGATAGCCGGGAAGAAAATACCTTCGATATCGGAAGTCTTGATGCGGCTGATAGCCTGTTCCTTGGTGATCAATTTTTCATTCACCATATCAACGGCAATCTTAAAAGCAGCACCCGGAGAACGTTTACCGGTACGGCACTGCAACATGTACAGAACGCCTTCTTCAACGGTAAATTCCAGATCCTGCATCTCTTTGTAATGGGTTTCAAGCTTCTTGCGAACAGCCATCAGCTGTTTGTAGGCCTTGGGATCCTTGGCTTCAAAATCAGAAAGTTTGATAGGAGTGCGGATACCAGCTACAACATCTTCACCCTGGGCATTTATCAGGTAATCGCCGTAGAACTCGTTAGCGCCGGTGTTAGGATCACGGGTAAAGCAAACGCCGGTGCCGGATTTATCGCCTTTGTTACCGAATACCATCTGTACAATATTGACTGCGGTACCGACAGCTCCCTGGATCTTTTCTACCTTGCGGTAGGTAACTGCTTTGTCGGCCATCCATGAACCGAATACGGCACCGATAGAGCCCCAAAGCTGCTCCATGGGGTCCTGGGGGAAATCTTTTTTAATGTGTTTTTTGTAAATCGCCTTAAAGGTTTTAATCAGTTCATCAAGTTCAGCTTCATTGACATCGGTATCAGCAACCTTCACATCAGCTTTTACATTCAAGCGCTTGCGGGTTTTGTCGTTTTTGAGTGACAGGAAAGCTTCGTCGAAAAGCTCACGCTCGATACCCTTGGCGGTGGATCCGTACATCATGATAAAACGGCGATAGGCATCTAGGGCAAAACGACGGTTGCCGGTTTTCTCAGCAAGGCCGGCTACAGACAGATCGGTAAGACCGAGATTCAGAATGGTTTCCATCATGCCGGGCATGGAAACAGCAGCACCGGAGCGAACCGAAACCAGCAGGGGATCTTTGGGATCGCCCAGTTTCTTGCCGGCAGCTTTTTCCAGTTTCTTGACATGCTTCTCTACCTCTTCTTTGAGACCCTCGGGGTATTTTCTCCCGTTCTTGTAATAGAGGTCGCAAACTTGGGTAGTTACGGTAAAGCCGGCCGGAACCGGTAAACCGATTTTGGTCATTTCTGCCAGCCCAGCGCCTTTGCCGCCCAGCAGTTCCTTCATGGACCCGTCGCCCTCGGCATCACCAGCACCGAAGAAATAGACGTACTTGATCTTGGCCATAAGGTAAATCCTCCGTTCAATGATTAAGACTATATAGAACACAGTTTATGCCCGGAACAGGCGAAACAGCCGACTCCGGGTACTGTAAAACGTGCTACAGAAACATTCTATAGAAAAAAGTTAATGAAATCAATGACTAGAAATTGATGGCCAGAGTGATTACCGTCAGGTCACTGCCGGATATCTGATTGACCAGCGATTCGAATTTTACATTTACTTTTTCGCAAGCTTCCGAGAGGTAGGACAGATAATACAGGCCCAGTTCGGTATTTGATTCTCCCTCGGGTACTTCTTTGTAAAAATCCATCAGCGATTTTTTCTTCAGATCGGCGCTTTTCTTCTCATCAATTGTTTCTTTCATTTTTTCATATTGTGATTCTTTGTTGTAGATAGTAATCTGCAGCTTTCCCTGGGTGCCGATTGAACTGCCGCGCGAGCCGATTTTCCAAGAAACGGAAACCAGCTCTCCTTTCCGCTGCAGTGAATCCATGACTTGCCGACGAACATTTGGATCGAAAAGAACGGCATTCATGTCTACAGCCCCTTTGAATATTGCCTTTGCCTCTCGCTTAAGGTTGGAATTTTCAGCATTGGTTACCAATTCCATAATATTCAAGGCAATAAACTCGGCAACTTTCGCTTTTTCCATATATTCGGCGAGACTGGTTCTGATGTCCTTTATGAGAAGGTCATAGCCGTCGGAATCCTTAAACTTGGTAACAATAAACCAGGTAAAAGGACGCAGGTTGTTCAGGAATTTTTCAGAAAGCAGCAACTGTACGTTTTTTTCTTCGGCCAGCAGCGTCGAGTTCTTGCTGATGAAGGCATACATGGGCGCTAATATACTTTGCTTGATTTCGGCGATGTCTTTTTCTTTGTGTTTAAGTGCGTTTTGCAGAAAATTGTCATTGATTTTCGTTTTGTCATCAATGATATTGGCAGGGTTTTTACGGTTCCAGTTTTTAATCACATCACTGGTCAAAACCCGCTGGAAAATATAACTATCATATTGCCGGTAAAGCATCGAATAGGTAATAAGCTTGGCAATGTCCATGACCTCCTGCCGGATTCCCATAAACTCGCAGGTGGAGATCTCAATCTTGCTAACATAATCGATCAGCATCATCCGCTGCAGACTGGATGGGGTAAATTTATCTAGAAGTATGCCGTATTCTTCGACATTGTCTGCCAATTTAAATTTTTTCAGGTTTTTTCTGTTGTTTATGAAAAAGGTTGTACCGATCTCGGTGAGAATAACCTTGACCGGCAACTCTATTATTGCTCTACGTTCTTGAGATCCCATCCAGCAGATGCTCCTGTATCATAAATCGGTTATTTGTTGTATAGTATATCTGATTACTTAAATAATGTAAAATGATTTCAGGCTGAGTCCCTGGACAAAAGCTTGAATAAAGCGATTCAGGAGGCCTTGCGCCAAGCAGAGTTTGCCGTTTGCCTGCTTTCCGGATCTTTACATCGGAATCTGCAATCCGGAAAGCCTGACAATGCGCCATACCGTTATGCTTAGTTCTGATAAGATTGTTTTTTTCAAAGTACTACTCGTGGTTCTGGCTGTAACAGCGTTTGCAAATCTGTATGCCCAGAATCATGTAGAGCCCGCCGGCCTGATAACAGCATGGCAGCAGCGTTTACTTTCTGAATCACCTGGGCAACGCTTTACCACCGCGGCTGACTACCTACGCTCACAAACCCAGGAACTTTTTGCGGGTCAGCCTTTGGGGCAGTCTAATGCTCTTTTTTTTCTATTAACTCCTGCTAACACTACGCAGAATGATGTCATTCTGGCTCTGTCACTAAAAGATTTTCATAATCAGTATGATCTGGTTGCAAAAGCCTTTGTTGCCCAGGCAGACGAACGCTCCAGCCTTTGGTCAATTTCTGCTTTACTTGCAGTTTTTGACCACATGAGAAATTCTGCCCGTTCTGCTCCGGTACTCTTTGTTTTATTACAGGCAACTGATGATCCGACCAGCCTGGCCAACGCTTTTATACCCTTTAGCGGACTGGAATCTTTGTTATATTTTTATTTTACCGATCCGCCGGAAACGGTATTGCTACAGGCAGAAGACCGAAATGGACAAGCTCCGGAACCATTGCTCCGGTCAATACGAACCCATCTGCAAAAATTCCAGGTTGATTTTGCAGAATCAAGACTCCGTACACTTTTTTTAAGGCTCGGACTGTTGGATCAGGAAACATCAATAGACTGGCTGATGTTAGAATATCTGCCGGCCTTGGTTCTTGGAAACATTCAGGGATCGAAGACGTATCTGTCTTCCAGTGCCGATAAAGCTCTGGTCTCTGCCTTGGCTGAATTTGGCACAATCCATGTATCTACCGAAGAAACCGGGGGGCAGTATCTACGTTTTGCCGTGCTTGGCAATACCTGGATTATTTCTGAATCCATACTACTGCTTACAACCATAGGCTTATTTACAGTTGCCATGGCCATACTGATTTTTAGAGCCATGCTCCCTTGGTCCAGTTTTATTCACACAATACGATCGCTTGATCATACCGAACCCGCCCCAATTGGCTTCCGCAAGTCCGGCAGGTTCAAGCCCTTGTTCGAAGCCTTGCTGGTTTTGTTTCTGTTTGCAGGCACTATAGCACTTGGTCGCTTTATTTTAGACAGTCTGGATGAGCTACTGCTATTGCTACTCGGTCGTACCCGCAGCAGTAATCCTCTTTTTATATTCAGTCTTAGGCTGGTGTTCTATTTCGCCTTGTTCTTTCTGGCCTATGGACTGCTGGAGATTTTTGCTGTCATTCCCAAGGTTCGGCGTTCACATGCATTGCAGGCCGGGTCGGTTTTGTTTTTGCTGGACAGCCTAATCATTTCAGTATTTTCGTTTCCCCACGGGATTTTTTTCCTGCTGTCTGCATGTCTGATGCTTACGGCCGGACATATAAGATTAATTTCTTTGGCTTCTCTTTTTTTAGTACTGCTGCCAGTAATAGCTATTATTCAAGAACTGGTAGCTGTGTATTACGACCGCTTACTTATTGCTTTTATCAGCCCGTCGCTGCAGATGGCCTTGTATGTATCGTTGGTTTGCACACCATTTTTACTCTGGTTGAGCAGCCTTGTTTCGCGCAGAGAACGCTTCCAACGCGGTTCGCGTTCGCTCATTGCAATTGCTATTGTTGCAGCAGTCATACTAATCTTTGAATTAGGCTATACTGGTTTGTCTTCACTTGGCTAAGCTGGAGTAATAACGTGTATTTTCATATTGATCTGGATGCCTTTTTTGCCTCAGTTGAACAGAATGACCATCCGGAGCTAAAAGGAAAGCCCGTAGTTGTCGGTGCGCAGCACGGCCAACGTGGAGTAGTGTCCACTTGTTCCTACGAAGCCAGGCGCTACGGTATCCATTCGGCCATGCCCATCAATGAGGCTTATCGACGCTGCCCTCAGGCGTTTTTTCTCCCTGTGCGCATGAATCGCTACATTGAGATATCCGACACTATAATAAAACTATTCGGTGATTTTACACCCGATGTACACCAGGTGTCGATTGACGAGGCCAGCCTGGATATGACTGGTACAGAGCGACTCTGGGGACCACCAGAAAAGGCTGCTTTATTGATAAAAGCCGCTGTTGCCAGTGCTAGTGGTCTGAGTGTATCCATAGGCGTAGCGGCGAATCGTTATATTGCAAAAATCGCCTGTGGTCTTAAAAAACCGGACGGATTGGTACTGGTTCCACCGGGATCAGAGGAAGCTTTTATGCGATCACTGGCACTAAGAGATATATGGGGTGCTGGAGAAAAAACCCGTGAACGTTTCGCCGAATTGGGCATAAAAAGCGTAAGCAATCTGGCAGATTACAACCTAAACCTGCTGCAATCGCTTTTCGGAAGGGCAGGGGGTGAATTTCTATTTACAGTATGCAGGGGACAGGATCCTGGTATCTATACTCAGGAAGCCCGAAGCAAATCAATCGGAACCGAAACAACTTTTGGCAATGATGTAATCGACAGTGAAACCATCAGCGCGGTGCTTTTGCAAATCTGTCAGGAACTTAGCCAACGCCTGTATCGTGAAAATTATAGTGCCAATGGACTTCAACTTAAACTGCGATATGAAGATTTCTCCACGCTCACCACCCGGTCCAGTCGGCCGGCTGCCTTTACCTGTATGGATGAAATCTATGCACAAGCCATGAAATTATTTAACCAAAAATGGAATGGTCGCCCTATACGTCTTATTGGACTAAGTCTCTTCGGGTTCAACGTGGATGTAAGCCAGCCGGAATTATTTACAACCCGGGAGAGCCGGGCCGGTCAGTTGGAGAAGGCGGTTTTTGAGGTTAACCGGAGTGGACTCGGTACACTTACCCGAGCACGCTTACTGAAACAGCCAACTAAGCCGGAAAACTCAGAACCTAATCCAGAAAAGCTTCTCTGATTACAGAATTATTATCACGAATCATGTTGGTAATTTCATTCTGCAATTTCAGTCTACAGTCATCAATGGCGGCTGCCGTGTTTCCACCTTGGCCGCGCACTTTATCCTTTAGTAAGGTATAGACAACGGTGCCGTCAGTCCGAATAATCCGCAGGGTCATGCGGCCATTAGTATTAAATATATTGTAGCTGACTCCCTGAACCACCAATTGCGTTGGTGCATCAATTTCCAGCAAAAGCAGCGCTATATAGCCGGCCTCACCATCCTTGTTAAGTATGGCAATAGCCTCTTTATTACCATTCATAGCAAGGCTGAAACTACGGTCTTCTGGTGTTGTCCCAAGTACCGAAACATCAAAATCCAGATCCCGGATTGATTGAGCTGCAGCATCCATACTACGAGGTGCAGTGCCGCTTCCTGTCGGCGTTTTTTCCATGCCTGCAACCAGAATATGGGTTCGTGGGGCCAGATAAACAAAATCTCTGTATAGCTCCTTAAAGGCATACGAGAACCCCTCATTGCTGAATACTGGATACGCCCGAATATGCGCGTTTCTGCCGGAGCTCTCAATTGAGCTAATTGTAGTATTGGCCATGCCAAAACTATCAGTAGTTACTGTCTGAACCAGTGTTCCATTATTTTCTATGAATTCGAAGCGGATGGCCGCATCAGGAATAGCCGCTTTACCGAAACCGTAATTTTCGTACAGATATACTGAAGGCATAATGGATTTAGCACTAAGGATCTCGCGGGTTGAAGCGCTAATCTGCTCACCACCTGGTCCCAACCAGTCTTCATGTGGTTCCAGACTTAAGCGGGCGGATATGGCTGCAATTTCCATATTTAGGTTGGTAAAGATTTCCGGATAGCTGGTTCTGGCGCGCAGCATAGCGGATATGTACAGTTTTATGCCTTCAGAGATTTTATTATCGGCTATAGACTGACGGGCCTGGCTGCGCAGAGCTTCAATTTCGTTAAGAAGAGCCGGATCGGCCTTAACCGTGGAAGCCGGGGCAGTTCCTGTAATATCCTGCGTGGGAGCAGCTGGTTGCACTGTGCTTTGTGGACTAGATACACAAGACATAAATAAAAAAAATCCCGCTGATATAATTGCTACTATATACTTTTTCATTGTGCCTCCCTAAAAGGGCATGTTTCTATCTATCTATTGCTGTAATAAATCTAGCAGAGTCACCATGATAAATCAAGAAGAACAGGATTTTCCATAAAGATTAGGTTATTGATTGGGGGCGAATAAACCAAAACATTGTCCACAGTAGAAAACCCGGTGCCACTGATAATTAACCCGCCTCCAGTAAAGCTGAGAGCAGCATTACTGGAGGCAAATACAGTATCGATATAGGATTTGAGTTCATTGTTCTCGGACATCATTGTGCCGGCGACCAAGGCTGGACCATTTATTATCAGCCGCAAAGCATTCACCCCTTCAGTGCCTGGAATAAGCTCCAGGGCTTGGGACTCAAAAAATGCTGCCATTGTTTCAATATTCGGGAAATCAAGCTGGCATTGAACTGCATTGCTTACAGCCGAACTGTTCTCTGAAATGGTTACACCGGTAAAACCGCCAACTTTTTGAACCAGTTCATCATAGCTGGCTGGCACTGGCAGATAAGAAGCAAAGTCCGAGGTTTTGGCGAGCTGAATCATGAAGGCTGATAATTGATAGCGCAGTTGTACTTGAATGCCAGAATCTTCGGTAATTGTTACCGCGGCTGAAATATCCAGGCAGGATACCAGCATGACGGTTAAAACTAGCAGTAAAATTATCTTGCAGCCGCTGCATGCCCGTACAGCTCCGGTTTTAATTATTGACTGAAACATTCTGAATGTATTTCCCATGAATGTAGACGAAGTGGATAGCCGGTTTCTATCTCTGCCAGCGCTTTTTGCATAACTTTCTCCCCGAATTCAGCGGAATTGGAAACGAGCGCCAGGCCGAGTTGAGCAAATCTAAGCGAATCCTGCAGATCAACTTCAGCACAGGAAAGCCTGAATTTTCTGATCGTAGTTTCTTTTATGGAATTTACAACCTGACGTTTATCTTTGATAGAGAAGCTTTCAGGAATTTCAATGAGTACTTGCATCATGGAAACAATCATCTGCCCAAAATTCCCTGGATTTCTTCTTCGCCAACCGGCCGGCCTCGAATGAGTTTTGCGGAGACTTCAGGTTGTACTTCAGTTGACCGCTGTCGCGAGTTTCGGTAAAGAGACCATAGAGCAAGAAATAGCCCTAGAATACAAACATTGAGCGCAAGTTCGAGCAATGAACGAGCACGTTGCCAAGCCGTCATATGGAACCATGCTTCTATATGACCGATTTTGTAGTAGTCATAGTCCCCAGCTTTAACTTCGGTAGTTTCAGGGGCTTTGTACAGAAGCTCGCTGTTTATGGCCAAGGCTAAAATATCGTCATACAGCTGTAGGTTTGCGTTTGCCGTATCAGTTAGGTTGTCGTCCATTTTTCTGACAATAGCTTGTCGTTGCATAGCAAGGGTTTTGCGGTAACCGGGCAGAACCAATCCATCTACGACTATGGCAGCAAGGCTAACCAGCAGCACCGAGCCAGCTAAAATCAGCGGAATGACAAAAGGCTTTGCTTTAATCGACAGGCTGGATATAACCAGCCTTAGGGGACGTAGAAGCCTCAGGGCGGTAACCGTACTCAGCATTGCGATTGGTGCAGGGCTCAGCCAATAGCCACGTACGGCAGCGAGGCTGAAATCTCCAGCCGCCCAGCCTAAAATAAATGGTCCGGAAACCAATATAAAAGGCAGTACCGAACTGAGCAGCTGCAATATGCTGTCTACTGTCTGTTTAATCGTAGAGACTCCTGGATGTTTTGGTATTCCACCCAGCTGTAATACAAATTCGATGATAAAAAAGAGGTCAAAAAGCGCTTGAACAATAGAAAAATACATACGTAAGTGCCAGTTGCTGCTGATGCTGCCGCTTACGGCGGCAACAACACTAACTATGGCCGAAAAAACGACCATAGTCAGGATGACAAAATGGTAATCGCGCCGGCATTCAGTGCGGTTTGTACGCATGGGCTTCCCAGCCTCCCTTTCATCGGCTACAATAATAGCCTGTAATGAGCACTATGAAAAGACATCTGACAGCGGTTTTTTGGGTCCTGTATGCCACCCTGGCTACCGGACAGCATACACAAACAACATCCTCTGCCGCTCCGGTTCTTTTGCCCGGTGAAGCACCAACAAGTATTCTAAGTCTGGCCCGAAATGACGACAATGTAGAATTACTGATGCAGGGATTTTGGGACATATCTTTCTTGAGCGATGGATCATTAGCTCTGTCTGCTGCAGATGGAGCGGCCTTTTCTGCTCAAGCGCTTTTATTTAAGCAGCTTCCTGATTTATATGTGCTGCTTACACTGAATCAGAAATGGCAATTTGAGACTCGTGTCACTGAAACAGTCTCGGATCTGCTTTTTTCGCTTGGCTATTTCGGGGATGACGAAGAAATCATTCAGGAAGCCCGCTTGGGTAACTCCGAAATCAATTTCCCTGTCTGGCCGGGCTTCAATTTCAGCGCACTCACAGGGGCTTTTGGTCTGAAAGGGCAATTTTCCTGGCGTCAGCAGAAAACCCGCTTGTTTGCTATGCTGCGCTGGGATACAATACAAAATCATACGAGGCGTTTCATCGGCACAACCCCAGACGAAGCCCAATATATTGAAATACAGCAGTGGCTGCGCGGAAAGTCCTTTATCCTGCCCGGTAATCCACCCTTTACGGCAGTCCGCTTGTTTTTGTTGCAAGGAGGCAGCCGGCGCGAGCTGGGTCCAGCTGAATACAGCCTCAGTCTTGCCACTGGATCTATCCTGCTCGATAAAACGGCTACAGGTCAGCTGTTTGCGGATTATGCCGATTCAAGCATGGTGTATGAGTCTGTTCAATTGTATGATCCAACTGCGTACAATCCATTCGAGCTGAAAAACCTGTATGCGCTTCAAACCGACTTGGCTTCTACTACTGTGGACATTATTTCAAGACAAAGTGGTATGCCTGCAGAATTATGGGAGGTCGAACAAGTCGGGCCTGGTCTGATTCAGCTTCGCGGTGCACTGAGCACTCCAGCGGACACGGTATTTAGCGAACCCTTCTACTTAGATAATGCCTGGATATACCAAGCGCAAAGTACCACCGATTCTGACAGCAGCACGTATCAGCCTGGACCGGATCTGCCGGGATACCGGATCCGGATACGCAGTGCAGCCGTCAGCAGCCAAAGCTTAGCTATCGATACTGCAGCTATTGCTGATACCATCCAGGTGTACCGCAATGGAATTTCCGACCGCAATTTTATCTTCGATACAGCCAGCGGCCTTATTCAGCTGCAGCCACCACCAGCACCGGGCGATGAAATACTGATACATTACAGCACACTCTCTACCGATCGTTCGGATGGAGCGCTGGCCGTGGCGCTGGGCATAGAACATCAACTGAGCAAGCAATTGCTCGGAAGGCTTGCCGTTGGCGGAAGGCTGCCTTTTCCGACAGAACTATCTGAAAGCACTGAATCTATGCAGAGTGTCTGGGCAAATATACTGGCAGAAATTGAGTATCAGAATCCTGAATCTCCACTAGTAGGGCAGGCCGTGCTTTTAGGCCGGTACAGTCAAAGCGATGCGGCTCCGTATCGGCGCTTGTTCAATCTGCAACCGTCCGCTCCTTATGCATCTGTATTTATGCCGCTGACCGCGATTGACGAAGAATCTGTGTTGACCACATTGGCTGATCAGCCGGAGCTGCGCCATGCCTGGGCGGATTTTTTCGTCAAACTGCCGGGATCACAAAGTAATGAGCCGTCACTGCAGCTTAATCTGGCTGAAACCAGCGATACCGTTTCACTGGTTCATTATCCGGAGAGTACCGGAGTGGAAACCCACAGGAGCCTATCTTTTTTCCTCCATTATGCTCCACCGTCTATGGTCAATGCCGATGCGATGTTGACACTGAGGCTGCATGGTGCTGAGTCAATTGCCGAACTTTCATTTCCCCTAGCACAAATACCGGCCAACACTTGGCTGCGCTTTGAAATTGATCTACGCACCGCCGGTGCTGAGCTGAATATCTTGCAGCCTGATGGTTCAACCATAGATGTTCCTGCCCTGCAATATTCCCGCGATGGTCTGCTGGAAACTATTACCATGCTGCGGATCGACGCAGACGATCCTGGGGGCGGAGTGTTACAGTTGGCCGCTTTTCTGCTGGGCAATCCGCTGAACGGCTTTGGGCTGTATTCAGAGAATAGTATGCAATATACTTCTACTGACGAACCGGCACTCTGGTTTGATACCAAAATCAACGCTTTTGCAGAGAATCACGCAGGAAGTACAGCCGTGGCCATGCGCGCTCTTTTTCGCGCTTCAGCTCCACTGGGACCGCTCACTCTTGGCCTGAAGCTGGAACCCTATATTTCGCCGGACTATAATGCGCTCAGTTCGGCCTATACCAGCCGGTTGAGCGGAATGATACACGCCTGGAAGGGACTCAGCCTGAATGCCGGCCATGACTTTTCTTATGATCCAATCCGCAGCGCTCTAGCACATACACTTTCACTTCAATTGGCGAGTAGCGGAATCCAGGCTTCCGCTGCATATAGTGGAAGCCTGAAGCAGATAGCCCGCAATGATATCTGGAAATTCGGATTCGGGTCTGGAATTTTCAATGCAGCAGCCGGGTTTGACCAATCCAGTCTCCAGCAAGTTTTACCTGCAGCCGCGTGGGGCCAGGTCTGGCTGGACAGTTGGCGTTATCTTATCCCGAGTCAGCTGCTTCCTGCAGCCAGCAGAAACTCCAGTCTGAAGCTGGAAGCCGGTCCGTCAACCTGGCTGAGTGTAGAAGCTACGCAACAAAGCATTGCAGAAGGGCTTTCTGGATCGCGCCTGTCCGCCCAAGCCAAGCTGATACTCTCCGCCGGCTTTCTTGATTTTACACTGCAGTATGCCCGCAGTCATTCTGCCAAGCTCGCTATAGTGTCAGACTCTTTTTACACTGATTTTAAATCCTGGTTAAACGCAACCAGTAGTTTGCTGCCGGTCTGGGGCTTTCTGCCAATAGCAGAATTTTGGCAGCCTCAGCCTTCCAGCCAATTCGAAACAGCCAGTACTGCTTTGCCAGCAGCAGAATATTCTCCGTCAGCCGGGTTAAACATCAAACGAAAAAATGGTTTTGGCTGGATTGATATGCTGATTCCGACTGATCTCTCCTTCCTCTGGTCCAGAAAACTGGAACGAAAACAGGATATAGTCGCAGATAGCTCTACCATGAAAATCGACTTGGCTGGTGCCGCAGTTAATGTATTTGCCAGACAGTCGGCTCTGCCTGTATTGAGCTCGATAGAACTGGATGAGTATGCCTGGTCATTCTCTGCAGGATTACAGTTTTTGGAAGCGAATCTCGTGCTTCCCGTATTAACCGGTAAATGGTCATTATTCTGGCATGACCAGGAAAATGGCGGCACCGGCCTGAAACTAAGCAGTAGTTGGGAACAGGATCGCACTGAATCAATCTGGCAACACGGAATCGGCTGGTCCCTAAGCAAAAGATTAGCGGCAAGCTGGTTGAGTGGCCTGGTCGACCTGGTACTCGAAAAAACCTTGTTACGTGAAAATATTGATGCCCCCCCTGCAGAAACTGCACAGGATCCGCAGACAGCATATTCAGAAAGTGGGGAAGGGCCAGATGAACTGGTTTCAGATTGGCTGTTTGCGCTTCGTTATGCGTCTGGTGTCAGTCGCGAGTTGTGGTCGCTTGATCTACAGGTAAAACGCTCCGGTCTGGATTTACCTATAGTCATCAGCTTGCTTGAGAATTATGAATCCCGTTATGTGCTTGCCGGTAATCTGTCTGCAGCCGCTACCGTTCAGCTTGAACAACAGCTGCACCTGTATTCCGGATATCAGGTTTTTGTCTTTTCCTATACACTCGGACTCAGTCTGCGTGTGCTTTTCTGATTCCGACTTTCTGATTCCAGCCGCAGCGCACAATTACTACTTATTGACAGCAGGCTAGGCAGTCCGTATGATAAAGCACCATGAAAAGACGCCTTGTAACCTCCGCCCTGCCGTACGTCAATAACGTACCCCACCTCGGCAACCTTATCCAGGTTTTGTCAGCTGATGTTTTCGCCCGTGCCTCCCGCCTGCGCGGCTTTGAAACCCTCTATGTCTGCGGTACCGATGAATACGGAACCGCGACCGAGACTCGTGCCCAGGAAGAAGGTGTGAGTCCGGCCGACTTGTGCACCCGCTTCTATAAAATACATAAAGATATTTATGAGTGGTTCGGTATAGCCTTCGATAAATTCGGCCGCACCAGCACTCCCCGCCAGACTGAAATCGTACAGTCCCTTTTCCATGATCTGGATAAGGCCGGTTTTATCCACGAAGAAACCATCGAGCAGTTATATTGCGGATCCTGCAATCGCTTCCTGGCCGACCGCTATGTGCGCGGTAACTGCCCGCATTGCGGCTATGCTGATGCGCGTGGTGATCAATGCGAAAATTGCGGCAAGCTGCTGGACCCCACCGAGCTTAAGGAACCCCGCTGCTCGGTCTGTGCTGAAACTCCGCTTCCGCGCAGCACCAAACATCTGTATATCGACCTGCCGGGCATCAAACCCAAACTCGAGGCCTGGATGCAGAAAGCCTCGGTCGACGGCTTCTGGTCAAATAATGCCATTCAAATGACTCAGGCCTGGATCCGTGACGGCCTCAAGCCCCGCGCCATCACCCGTGACCTGAAATGGGGTATACCGGTTCCAAAAGCCGGTTTTGAAGACAAAGTTTTCTATGTCTGGTTTGATGCGCCTATCGGCTATATTTCCATCGCCGCCACGCTGGCTGACGAGAACGGCATGGACTGGAAATCATGGTGGCAGGATCCGGCTAACGTGGAGTTGTTCCAGTTTATCGGAAAAGACAATATTCCCTTCCATACAGTTATTTTCCCAAGCACCCTCTTAGCCTCCGGCCAGAACTGGACCATGCTGCATCATATGTCCAGCTCCGAATACCTGAACTATGAGTCAGGTAAATTCTCTAAAAGTAAGGGCATCGGCGTCTTTGGCACCGATGTCATGGAAACCGGCATTCCCGCTGATGTATGGCGTTTTTATATCTTTTATAATCGCCCGGAAAAAAGCGATTTTACTTTTACCTGGGCCGATTTTCTGGAAAAGGTTAATGGCGAGCTGATAGGCAATCTGGGTAATCTGGTAAACCGCACCCTGGCTTTTATTGTCCGTTTCTACGATGGCAAAATACCGGCTGGCAAGGCTGATGAAGCATTCTGGCAGGAAGTACGCACCCTGGAAGCCGAGATTACCAAACGACTGGAACGAGCCGAGCTTCGCGAAGCCTTCCGCCTGGCCTTCCAAATTTCCGATATCGCCAACAAACGTTTCCAGGACACGGCTCCATGGAAAGCCCGTACCGAGGATCCGGAAAAAGCGGCCAGTCTGTTGTCCGATTTGTGTTACGTTCTGCGCGACCTGGCCATTCTCATGCATCCGTATATGCCCCAGGCCATGAGTCAACTGGCCGGCTTCCTTGGGTTGACTGTCTCATCGGCAGCCGGAGCCGCTTCCGTAGACTGGAATCTGCTCGGCCAGCTCGAAGGTGTACAGACAGTGCACGAGCCGACTGTCTTGTTTGCCAAGTTGGATCCTAAGCATATTGACCAGCTACGCGAGCGCTATTCCGGCAGCCAGAAGGAGCGCAGTGAGCGCGATCAGGCTAAAGCCGCCAAGGCACCAGCTGCCGAACAGCAGGCAAAGCCCGATGCTCCGGCTGAACCTGCGGCTAAAGCAAAAGATGAACCCAAGCCTGTTTTGCTTCCTTTTGCCGACCTCCCGGTAGAGGAACGTTTTGCAAAATTGCTGGATCTGCGCGTTGCCAAAATTATCAAAATCGAGCAACACCCCAAAGCTGACAAACTCTATATCGAAACACTGGACGACGGTAGCGGCAACGAGCGGGTTATCATTTCCGGACTGGTACCTTTCTACCAACCGGAAGAATTACTCGGCAAGCATATCGTGCTCGCTAATAATCTCAAGCCCGCGAAGTTGCGTGGCACTATGAGTCAGGGCATGCTGTTGGCTGCCAGTATTGAGACTGCTGATGGTGAGTTATGTGAAGTACTCGATGCCTCATGGGCTGAACCCGGAACTAGGCTCTTGCTGGAAGGGCAGGACTATGCAAGCCCTGCAGCTCCCGAGATTGATATTGATACTTTCTTTTCGGTGCCGATCAAGGCTGTTGCTGGAAAAGTGTATGTCGGTAGCAAAGAGCTTCAATTGTGCGCCAAGACTTTAACTACAGTCAAGGTTCCGAACGGTGAGGTTGGCTGATACCCGATTAGCAAGCCAATACAATAACAGCGTGTACTTATCGGCATGTATAATAAATAATACAATTTGGCTATTTATTATACATGTCTGCTAATTAAAAGTGCACAGGAGTATACATGGAGATAGCAGCTGGCAGCTTTTTACAGAGTAAATTCTGGGCGGCCTTTAAAAATCGACCTGGAATTTTGGCTGTACACATCCAGCTGCCCGAAGCTGATGGTACGAATACTACAAGTGTACAAATGTTTGTGCATCAACTGCCCGGCAATTTTTCTCTGGCCTACATCCCGCATGGCCCTGAAAGCTCGACATGTCCGGCTTTTAATCATCAAAAACTGGCCGAGCTGATTCCATTGCTTAAACAGCAGCTTCCACCGCGCTGCATAGC
>Ga0180008_1000504_pt1 | contig 32463 bp, 32 predicted proteins | sample MM_PW_MetaG_FD_121121 | JGI IMG/M metagenome (GOLD analysis project Ga0180008, IMG submission 121121) | Groundwater microbial communities from the Aspo Hard Rock Laboratory (HRL) deep subsurface site, Sweden - MM_PW_MetaG | ecosystem: Environmental > Aquatic > Deep subsurface > Groundwater... | reverse complement strand
TTTATAAATATAAATTCTGTTTCCTGGAGTTCCATACTGTCCATGATAAAAAACATAGCCTATTGTTCCTGTGTCTTTAATGCTATTTCTTACCCAAACACTTATTGTTTGAGCTTGTGAATTGTTAAATAGAGTAGAAGTTGTTGGAATAGTCATATAATTAGTTAATCCACTAAAATTAAAAGCTCCATTATATTTCCCATTAGTAGCTCCCCAACTTATATTCGTTCCACCAACAACAGTCCCATTATTCCCATATTTACTTAAATCTTTAACGACTGTATCACTTTCACCTAAAGCACTTCTATTATCAAAATTCATAAATAAAACTAAAGAAGAATCATAAAAAGTATAAGCAGTGTTATTCCAAGTAAATGTTACATTATTAAGAGCAGACTCACTAAAATTAATATTAATTAAAATACTTGAATTACTAGTAGTTATATTTCCAATTGGAGAGATAATATCAACAGTCAAAGGAGAAGCTATTGAATAAATAATAAAAGCTAAAGAAAGAATAAAAGAAAGGAGAAAAATACGTTTAATACCACTTTGGGATTTAGAATTAGCAATATAAAAAAAATTCCTGATTTTCATAGTTTTCATAGTATTTTATGTTTTATTAACCTTTCGGTTATTTATTTTCCTATATGAAAATATTATGGAAGCGATTAATAATGTTACTGCTATTAAGGTGTAAAATTGTATGTTCTGAACAAAATATTTATCACCAGATTTATCCATGTTAAAGAATAATTCTAAAAAATTAGTGTTCTCCTGGGTTACAAAAACATTTAAAGATATACCCAATAAAATCAAAAAGACAAAAATTGGAATTAGCCAGTATTTTGCCTGTAAATCTGTTGAATACTTATAATCCCAAAAGAATAAAGTCAAAGTTGTTAAAGCCATTAAGGTAAGAATCAAATAAAGTTTTATACCTGTAATTGAGTCTGAATCCATGCTGAAAAAATGTTTAAGCAGATTAATCTTATTGCAACTAACTTTTCCTATTCCAATTCCTGACCAATTCCACCAAGGTAATCCTGTATCTAAAGAAATTCCAAAAACTGACTCATTAAATAAGTATGAGCAAGTAACATTTTGTGGCAAATCTGTAATTGTTAAATTAGGTATATTTTCAAAATCTGTATAATTGCATTTTGAATTAAAATCATGAAGGTATGGATAAAGATATTCAGAATTTATTTTAGTTCCTAAAGCAATGTCTAAATCATTCATTAGCTTAAATAATTGTTCTTCTGTATAATTTGGATAATTTTTAAGGAAATGGTAGATATTTGAACAGATAATTGTTTGGTTATATTCATAATAAGTGGCTCCTGAAATACCTCCTCCACCACCTCCAGTTGGACCAGAATATTTAATAACCGTAAAATTAGCACTTGAATAGTTTGAATTTCCAGCAGAATCATTAACATTTAAATAAATAGTAAAACTGCCATAGGTAGAGATTAAAAAAGTGAAATTATTGAATCCATTAAAACATGAAACTAGAGTGTTAGAAATACTTTGAGAGCCAGTTATATTAAACCAACAAAAATTAAGATTTGTGTCATTTACTGAAAAATTAGAAAAGATTTTAATGCTTCCACTTACATAATTATCATAATTTGTGTCATTTGGCTCAACTATTGAAATATCGGGATTAGTTGTATCATCTATCAAAGTTATGTTTCTTGTTTCTGTTGAATTGCAGTTATCTGCAATATCACAAAGAGTAACATTGTAAAAATAAATATTGTTATTATTAGAAAGATTTGTAAAATTCATTTCATAAGTTGCAGTTAAATAAGTTGTTAAATTTACCGAATCAGTTTCGTTAAATAAGTTAAATGTTATGTTCTTAAAATTGATTTCTGTCCAAGAAGTGTTCATATAAATAAAATTTTGTAAAATGGTTGTCCCCGTGTCTTGTGTTTGATTTGTGAAATTAATGTTCGGAAAAACAGTGTCTTTAAAAAAGGTTACAGAACTTGAATTTAGATTACTTGCTGAATCGTTACAGTAAACAGTTAAAGTATTACTGCCTTCCAAAGTTATTACATCTGTAAAATTAGTTCCTGAATTAACCAGAGTTGAATTCCAATTTCCTGAATTGTTTGAATACCAACATTTTTGAGGATTAATTTCAGTGTAAGTATAATTTATATTTGAAATGTTTATGTTGTAAGTTAAATTCAGAGGATAAATTATATTTATTCCAGGTAGAACAGTATCTATTGTGATGGTTTTATTTTCTGTGGTAAAAGTATTATCTTCTAAATCCCAAATTTTAGCCCACCAATTATAAATTCCATCAATTAAATTAACCAATATTCCTTTAAGTTCAATTAAAACTCCAGTTACAAAATTAAAGTTTGTTTGATTAAATTCTCCAGTTTCATTATAAATAAATAATGTTCCATTGCTTAATCCTATATCATCACTTGCATTTATCGTAAAGTTTTGTGAAATAGTAGAATTATATGTACCATTAATTGGATAAAGTAAAGTTGCATTTGGAGGTGTATTGTCAGTACTCACATAATATTCTCTTGTAGAAAGTGAAGGAGCTGAAATTCTAAAAGTCAAATTTCCATTATTTTCATAACATGCTTTATGGGTTAATGAATCTACAATTGTAGATGAAAAAGTTGGATTGTCTGAATCACAAGTTGAAGTATTCAAAATAGATAAATTACTCCAACCTCCAGTTGAGTTTTTGAAATATAATTTAACAAAAGAAGAATAATTTATAATAAAAGGATTGCTCCATATTTCTATTGGAAAAGAATAAACTGAAGATAAATTCATATAATATTTTCCATAATTATTTGATTCCGTTTGTATTATTTTGTTTGTTGTATCTATGGAAGTTTTTTTAGTTTCATTAACAAAAACATTAACATTCCAGTCTTGTCCATAATTATAAGGTGTCCAAGCATCAGCAGTACTTGAATCATAAAATGAATGTTTGCTTTTTGTTGAGTTGGTTGTATAACCTATATTTAATCCCTGTCCAACTAGTGTAGTTCTTGGACTTGCCCATGCTTCCACTAAATATCTTCCATTAGTTGTTCCTGTAACATCCCAACAGACATTTTTCCAGTCAAACAAAGTCAAATTTCCATCTGAAATTGTATAATCTCCATTATCTCCTTCTGGCTGTGGATTATTAACTGTAAATTTAAAATTTACTGCATTTGCATGAGCATCATATAAATCAAAACAAATTGTTGCATTATTTATTACTCTTCCATCTTCAATCCATCCATGCCCTGAAGTAGAATTATAATAAACTATTCCATTTGAATATTTTCTATAATAAGTTAATTGGTCATCTGTTTCCCAAGAGTTAGATAAATCATTGCCTACATTATATAAATATTCCATATAAGCATAATTAAAATCAGGTTGAGATAAATAAAAATAATCATATCCTAAAACCTTTGAAGCAAAATAAATGTCTTGAAGTTCTGTATAATTTCTTATTATGAATGTTCCGTCTGTTGTTCTATTATTAAAAGACTGACATAATACTTTTACATTATGAGAATTATACCATCTTGACTTATTTAATTCTAAGCTCCAGTCTTCTCTTGAATAATTATCAGGAGCTGCTGCATTTGGACCATTCCATCTATTTACACAACTTTCTTTCATTACTCCTCCAGTCCCTAAAGTTGCAAAAGTTTCATAAGCAGTGTAAGTATTAAGAATGGCTTTTCTTCCCTTTGTTGACTGAATATAATTAACTAAATCATTCATTCTACTAGTGAAATTAGTTCCTCCAATACCTGCATCTAATCCATCTATAAATACATTCAAAGAACCATTTAATAATAAAATATTATCTGTTTCATCTGTTTTATTTTTATACCAATTATCCTGGTCTCCATCAGAATAATCTGCAACACTCATATAAATATAAATCTCTGAAGAACAATTTCCAACTAAAGCATCTAATTCAGGATTATTTTTGTCTGCTAAAATAAGTATTTCATAAGAGCAAAAATCATTTCTGCTTACATAAGAAGCATTAATCCACCCATAATAAGTTAAAAAATTATTTCTTTGATAATTTGGGTCAAATAATTCTATCATAACATCGTTTGCACCATATAATGCAAAATTGCTTGTTCTTGCTCCAAAATAACTATAATTAAAGTCACTTGAAGTAGAAGAAGCTCCTTTGTAAACTTTTGCTGAAGTTAAACTTTCCATTTGAATATGGTCTAAATCTTCTAAATAAATTATAGTTGCTGAATAACTAGAAACATTAACTGTAAAATTCATATCCGAATTTATTTCAATTAGATAATTATTTGTTGAATCCCAAATATCTTTTCCAGATGATATTTCTGAAATGTTTATGTTTATTAAATTAGAAGTTTGATTATTAAACACTATTAAGTCATTATTTTTTAATATAGATACAAAAGGATTTGAAATTGATAAACTAACATTTGGAGTATTTCTTAAAACTTTTAAAACATTAGTATAATAACTGGATAAATCTGATTTAAGTGATTCACTGATTCCTTCATAAATTCTATTTAAACTTTCATTATTTTTAAACATAGATATTTCATTATTAATAAATTCTGTCTGAGTAGTTGGTGAAGAATAAAGTAAAGTAGTATATTGAATAACAGAAGAACTTAATCCTGTAGAATTATAATTTTTTGAAAATACCACAAATTTATTGTTCACTGTTGATGTTATATTTGTTGCAAGACTATTCAAAACTAAATCTTTTTGTGAAGCATTATAACTATCTGGATTTAAAATTTCAAGAGAAATATATTCAATTGTAGAAACATAAGGAGCATTAAGCAATTCAATCAAATTAGAAATGTTATTTTTTGCAGATTCTGTTAATGAAGAGGTGTTTAAATTATAATTAATTATATAATTAATTCCTACTTTAATGTTATTATTATAAGAATTATTTATAGCTATTTTCATATCATTCCAGCTTGTTGAAAGATTAGTTATATTTTGTTCAAATTCATAAATCATAAATTGATAATTAATATTACTGGTTATTTCAGATAAATTTAATATTTTTTGAGGAGCATAGCCAAACCAATTATTAATTAAACTTAAATTGGCTGTATTCACAGTTATTATCTGTGAAATTACACCAATATTATTTACAGAATCATTGCAACTAACACTTAAATTCCAGTTTCCAGCTTTGTTTAAGGTAATTTCTGAAGTATAAGTAAAATTACTTGTAGTATTTGTCATTATTGAATTCACTACTTGAGTATTGTCAGAATCTTTTATAGTTAAATAACAATCATTTAAATTAGTATCGCTTGCAGTTACATTTATTTCATTAATTATTTGGTTTAAATTAAGTGAAGTGCTTGTAAATCCTCCAGTGGTTTTCCAAATTAAATTTGATAAAGTTGGATTAGTTGTATCAATATTAAAACTAACAGAGCTTGAATTAATATTTCCTGCAGAATCATTACTCCAAATAGTTACATTATGATTTCCTTCAGACCAAATTAAACTTCTAACACCATCATTATCCCAATCTGCTCCAGATATTGTTCCATTATTTGAATTAACAGAATCATAAATTAAAGTTCCAAAGCCTTCATTAATTTCAGTGTTAATAACTATATTATTAAAATAATCCACTGATTCAATAAAGTCTGATAAAATAGTATAATTATTTACAATCATTCTTCTTAAACCAATATAATCTGGAAGTCCATGTGTTAAATTAGCAGACTTAAATAAAAATCCATTATTATCTGTCATTTCATAAGAATCTCCAGCACACATTGAATAATAATTTGCACATTCATCATCAATTGTTGAATTATGTGAATTATAAGGATAAGTAAAAAGTGTTGGAGTAATGCTTAAATTTCCTTCAATAACATTAATCATGTTTTGAAAATCAGCAGTTCTTTCAGCAGCACTTAAATCTTTATAATTATCGTGAGCTGTCGAATGAGAACCAATTTGCCAGTTTCTATTTTTTAACTCAGTTAAATTTTCCCAACTCATATAACTTCCTGTTTCTATAAAATTTCCTATTATATTAATTACTGCTTTATAACCTAATGAATCTAAAATAGGAACAGCATTATTTATTACTGAATTATATCCGTCATCAAAAACTATAATAAAAGATTTTTCAGGAATTGATTTATGATTATTTACATAATTATACCAGTCTTCATAAGTTATTGAATGATACCCTGAATTATTTAAATAAGTCATTTGATTAGTGAAATTCCCTATGCAAGTAGAAATTACATCTGTTGAACAATCTGCATCAATTGAATGATAACTTAAAACAGGAATAGATTTTCCCATATTTGAACCAAGTTCGCTTTCATTATATATTCTGATTAATTGTTTAATTGGTAGACTTTGATTATAAAAAATCATTGAATTAACTGAACCATTAAAGTCATTACTTCCATCATCTCTTTCTCCAATTTTTAAATTAGCTGTTCCAGTTCCAGGAAGATTTGTTAAAGTAGATGAAGTTGATTTAGCTTTTGAATTAACTGAAATTGAACACGAAGTTGTATTAATAAATTCTCCATAAAATAGTTGCCATTGATTTAAAGTATAACTTTGTGCAGCTCCTAAAATAGTATTACAATGAATTGCACCACTAGATTGGTAGATTAATAAATTAACCTTTCCTGTACTTTGTAATTGTAATTCGAATTCATAAGCTCCTCCTTTTCCTTTGCTTAATAATGCTTGATTTGCAGTTTTATAAGGTTTAGCCCAAATAATAAAAGACCTATTTCCTAAACTTGGTTTAAATAAATCATTATTACCAAAACTCACATCATCACCTAACCCATTAAATTCTAGCCAAGTTTGATTAATTTCACTAGTTAAATTACCACAGTCAATTAAAGTTTTGTTTATTGAATAACTATCATTTGAATACCAGCAGGAATCTAGATGAATATCTGAAGTAGTATAATTGATATTAAGATAAGCATTTGTAGTATATGAATTATTAATTGGATAAGTTATATTTAAATTAGGGTTAGTTGAATCTACTGTTAAAGTAAAATTGCTTGTACTAAATTCGTTGTCTGAAGTGTCAAATAAATTAACAAACCAGGTATAAACATCATCAATTAAATTAACAACATTTCCCCAAACTGTACTAATTATTCCTGCAAAAGTTGTACTTGTTTGATTATATAAATTTCCTAAAGAATCGAATATTTTTAAAGTTGCATTTTTTAAGCCTGAATTGTCAGTTAAATTAGCTGTAAAATTAAAAGAAGTAGAAGAATTTAAAGTATTATTTAAAGGACTAAGCAATATGGCATTTGGATTAATTGAATCTCCACAATCGCTTCCTAATTGTCCAATTACATTATCATAAGAAGAAACAGAATAACTTCCACAAAGTTGCCCAATTACATTATCATAACTTGGTGCTGTGTAACTTAAAACTAAAGTTATTGAAAGGATTAGTGAGATTGTTAATAAAAAATATTTTTTCATTGTTCATGGTCAGGGGACTTGAATATGTGATTTTATTATTCCATTAGCTGTTTGATTAGTATCATCTCTCATATTCACTGAATAATTGCCTAAACTCAAAGGATAAGTAAATCCTCCAGTAGAATTAGTAGTTAAATTCACCACTCTTTTATTGTCTGTTTCATTTATTATAATTATATTTCCTCCAGAAATAGCTGTTCCATTTTCCATAGTAAATTTGCCAGTTATATTTAATGTTATTGTAATATCATTTGCTGTCCCCCATGTAACCGAGGTTTCATTTCCAATTTCACAAGTCCAGTTATGTATTCCTGATGAACTTGTATTATAATAATTCTCTAACCCTATAATCTTTTGATTTGCAGTTGTGTTTAATATAGTATAAACTCTTACATCATCTATTATCAAGCTTATATTTTTTAAATTCTGAACAACTGATATTGCTGAACAATTAAATGAATTATTTAATGTATTTAAATTTCCACTAGGAAAGTTTAGACTTATTGATAAATCATCTAATTCTGTTAAAAAAGTTCCTGTGGATAATTCTAAAACTTCGGATGGAGACAATGCACGATTATATATTGAAACTTCATCCATATATCCATCTAATCCTTGTGCAGCTCCATATCCACCTATTTTAAAATATCTTGTAGTTGCTGCTGCAAAAGTAAGTGATATTGAATTTGCACAATTATATCCACTCCCATTTGTGTAAATTGTCATTAATGTACCATCTTTTACAACTGCAATATGTGTCCAGATTCCTAAAGGTGTTGAATCTGTTGAAATACAATCTAAGTCTGCCCAATTTGGATTACTTCCCAAAATCTCAATAGAATTAGTTTGAGCTGAAGCTCTCTTTCCAATTAACCAGTTTGAAACACTATTATCCTGCCCATTCCCTATCATATACTGAACTCCATCAACTGAAGAATTAAACCAAAAAGAAATAGTCCAATTTTCAATAGTCCAATCAACAGCAGTAGTTGGATTAGTATAATTAAACTTTACTAAACTATTTCCTATGAATTGGAGACCTCTTTCATGTATTCCTGTTATTCCATAAAGAACACCAGATATGGATGTTGAGTTATGTTCTGTAGGATTAAAAACATTTGTAATATTTCCATTACTCTCATTAAAATCATAATACATTAATAAACCATTTTCAAAAGTAGAATTCCATGTTGCATACTCAGGCATTTCAATTTTTCCAATTTTATTGTCAATTTCACCAATCCAATCTAAATTATCCATTACTCCTTTTGTTCCTTCAATTCTCCAAAAAAATGTCCCATTAAGCTCTTTATCTGCAACTTTCCATATTTTTCTTTCTTTTGTTTCTTTATGTGTTCCAATGAATATTCTATCACAAATGTTTGAGCCATTTTTAGCTTCCGAACAATTATCTGCATAATCATTTATATCAATATCATAGGTTTCATTCGAGTCTGAATAATAAATCTTTAATTCATTTGTAACATTTTTATTTGTATCAAGATTAACAATTCTTATGTTTTCAAAAAGTTTTGCTGGAACGTTAAAATTAGCAATTCCTTCAGCCGAACAATCTTTCAAACAATAATCAGTATTATCCAAAAGTTTATACTCAAGAATTTTATTTCCCTTATCATTTTTAATTGCAACAGTTCCATATTTATCTGTTAAGTCAGAAATATTTTTAGAATATTCTTTAACATAAGTTGTTTTATCTATTTCACCTATTTCTTCTTGAGTAGCAACAATTATTAAAAAAGCTAAACAAGTAATTATAGTTAAAACTATCACCCTTTTAATTCCTGATTGCGATTTATTTTTCATTGTATTTATAAAGATGTTTTACCTTTTAAATTTAATCTTTTTAAGTATTTATTTTTTTTAATATAAATAAAGCCACCATAAAGTCCAAAAGTTAATACTGGCACATAAAATAACAAAGATGCCCAAAAAGGAAGACCCAATGTCCATGTTGCCTTATAATTAAGGTTATATACTCTAAATGTTAAATCTACATACCTTACATCTTGTTCTGTTGATTTACCTACAGAGGTTACTGCAATTTGCCCAGAAAAAACCCCACTGAAAAAATTAGTATCATTTAACGAGTACCTAACTTCTAACGTAGTGTTAGAGGTAACATCACAAAATAAAATATCTTTATTTGGGCTAGTAACTTCACAAAGAGATATGGGTTTGTTTGCTCTTAAAGTGTATTTTAGAGGATTTGATGCTATGAATATTTTGTCTAGTCTACTGGGGGAAATAACTAAGGGATTTGGAAGTGAAGCCATAACTAATTGATATTTTTCAATTTCTGCTTTAGTACTATATGTTTGAAATATTTTATTGGATTTATAATTTTGATACCATAGCATCATTTCCTCTTCGTCAATATTCACCCCATATCCCATTAGTTTAGTCCTAATCTCTCCCAATTCACCCAAATTTAAGTTACATTTTTCATAATAATTAATGAATGAAAGGGTTTTTAATTTATTCTCACATTGTTTATTTAATGTAGCAAATATTATTGACATATCTAATTCTGTGTAAACTATGGTTATGTTTGGTCTTGTTAATCCTATTGTGGGGTATCTTAAATCTTCTGGAGAGCTACCACCACCTCCACCAATAATAGTCGCAGAACTATCTGAAACAGTAAAACTTTCGTTTGTATAATTCATATTTCCAGCAGAGTCATTTGAATAGACAAATAATGAATAAGTTCCAAAAGCACTAACAGTTACAGAAGTTCCAGTATTAATACATGAAACTGATAGATTATTATAAAGTCCATCAATACCTCCAGTAGAATTATAGACTGCATACCAACAAGAGCCTATATTAGTATCTGTGGTATTGCTTGAAAAAGTAAGGGTTTGACTTCCAATAGTTGTTGAAATATCTGTAATGTTTAATATAGGATAAGTTAAGTCGGTTGTGAAGCTAATTTTTGAAGAGTTTAAATTATTCAATGTATCATTTGCATAAACATAAATTGTATGAAAACCTTCGGATAAATTCAAAGATAAGTTATTTCCACAAGTAAAAGAAATATTTGAAACTTGAGTGTCTGAATACCAGCAAGAATTTAAGTTAGTATCGGAAATTGAAGTGTTTATTTCTATTGAGATGTTATAATTTAAGAAACTTCCATTAATAAATTCAGTAGTTAGTGTTATAGAAGGATTAATTGAATCTACAAAAAAAGTAACAGAAGAAGAATTTAAATTATTTGCTGAATCATTTATATAAACTATCCAAGTTTTAGAGCCTTGCCCTGAATTTAATCCACTGAAATTAGAACAAGTTGTGTCTGGTGTTGAATTTGTAGCACCACTATCTAGACTATACCAACATGAGTTAATATTTAAGTCACTTTTTGAATAATTAATTTCTGTCTGAATTGAGATATATGTGGTATTAAATGGATAAGTTAAATTGATTTGAGGATATATTGTATCTATAGTTAATGTTCGATTAAGTGTAGCCCATGATGAAGTTCCAGGTAGTCCAGTTGTATCGTTACACCATACATTCCAAATATAATTTCCATCAGTTAAATTAACCTTAGTAAAATTCATAGTGGCATTTGTTGGATTTATCCAAGTATAATTTTTTGCCCAGCTTCCTGTCCAATTACCCCATAATTCACAAGTATCTAAATCATTTACATCACTTGCAGTAAAATTAAAATAAATATTTTCTCCAGAATTAAAAAACTTATTGTTTTCAGGATAATTTAAATTAACTACAGGAGCATTTGAAGAAATAGTCCATACATGTGAATCACTAGCCAAATTTCCTAGAGTGTCATTTACCCAGACATAAGCAGTATAAGTTCCGTCACTTGCTTGAGATATTGTTACATTTTCTCCACAAGTTATAGTTACATTCTCTCCAGTATTATTTCTGTACCAACAACTACTAAATGTTCCTATGCCTGAATCACTAATCGTGTAATTTAAATCAATTGAAGAAACAGAAAAACTTTGTCCAATTTCAGGATGAATTATATTTAAAATAGGTGGAGTATTGTCAATTCTAAAAGTTACACTTGTTGAATTAATATTATTAACACTATCGTTTGAATAAACCGTTATTGTGTTCAATCCTTCACTCCAAGTTTGAGTTGTTATGTTTGTTCCGCAAGTAATTGTGTTATTAGTTTGTCCTGAATTATTTGTCCACCAACATGAATAAATAGCAGTACCTAAGTCACTAGTTGTAAAGTTTACATTTAAATTAACATTAGTTGAATTGGTATTGTTGATTGGGTATATAATAGAAATTGATGGTTTTGTTGTGTCAATTGTGATTGTCCTGTTTGTAGTCCAATTACTTTGGTCTAAGTCATTGTAAGCTAAACAGTTCCATTCATAATTTCCATCTAAGCTGAAAGTATAGCTTAAATTTGTGGAGTTAGAAACTCCCGTAATATTTGTTGAATTAGTAAATAGAACATCATTAGTTGAATTGTAAATATATAATGTTGTATTTTTTAAATTTGAGCCCGTTGCAGTTGCATTGCAAGTAAAAACCTGATTTAAATTAGAAGAATTGGTGTTGTTTATAGGGTAGTGTAAATAAGAATAAACATGAGGTTCATAAGTTATTTCTAATTTTAAAAAATCTACATAAAGAATATCAGTTCCAGAATCATTTTCTGTAAATAAAAAACTTAATCTTTTAGCAGTTGAATTTATGAAATTATTGTTACCACTAAATGAATAATTTTTGTCATTTGTGTTTGTTAAATATGTTGAGTTGAAAAGATGCCATAAATTACTAGAATAATTATAAGCATAAAATAATACATCTAAATTTGTCCCTGCAGTAGTAGCTTCTATAGTATAATTAACTTTGGTTATCTCTTCTATATTTTCATTAATTATGAATTCTGAATAGAAAAAAGCTATTTTGGATGAACCAAAATTATCAGAAATTTTGGAATTATCACTTGTGTCTAAAGCTGCATCAGATGTCCAGTTTGTTAGGGCTACATTACAAACGGGAGGAATAGACGTTCCAGTAAGATTTGTAATATTAAAATTAGAATCATCACAACTATATGCAGATAAACCTGTTTGGTCTGTAAAATTATAAGAAACTATTGGGTCAATAAACTTTAAATCTGCAACCTTTCCTTCAATAGGTTTAAATTCTAAGACATTATTAATTTTATCAAAAGTAGTGGAAATATTTTGTTCTGTTTTAGCTTGATTAAAATCTATTTTAATATTATCTAGATATAATTCGTTGTTGATAAAATCTGTTTTAAAATCATTACAGTTTAATTTATAGTTCATTGAATCTACAGATTTTCCTATATCTGTTGTAAAATAATAAGAGCCACGATTTTTTGTTATGTTAATTTCTGGATTTGCTAAAGTTTTATCTGCAGTGTTATAAACTAATTCAATAAAACATTCTTTTCCATTTAAGTCTTTTATTTTTATTTTTCCAGATTCTTGTGTTACATTAATAAAATTTTCAAATGGAATAAATTGATTATTAAATGGCACATTTACATTTCCAGAATAATAGGTTTTTTTGAAAGTGTTATCTGAAAGTTTTATTACTTCAGAATTAGGTGATACATATTTTATTGTATTGTTTGTTGTTATAATTTTATCAACTATTTCTGTAGGTTCATTAATTAATTCAGGGGCTAAAACAAGATAAGAACTAGTAAAAACTAGAATAATGAAAAAAATTAAAGTTTTTTTTTTGAATTCATATTATTTTTAATATTATTACATTTATAAATATTTCTATAAACCTAAAAGAAAAATAAAAAAAATTAACAAAGAGATTCACTTAAAGGGTCTTTACTTACAGGATTAGTATCTACACTAGATGCATAAGCACTATCACTATCAAATAATAGTACTCCATATTGTCCAGAAACTCCACAAGGACTTCCACTCGAAGCTACTTTCCAAGCTACAGCATAAATAGTAGAATCAGTACCCTTAGAATATAAACAACCGAAATTGCTTCCTCTCCAACTTGGACCTCCAGGGATTGGATTAGCTAAACCAACTAGAATATATCCCGCATACGAAGATGGACAAGTTACTGAAGTAGTAGCAAAACAAGTTGAACCACTTCTTCCATATCCTATCAGATTTCCACTTGAACAAGATGACCTTACCCCTATGGCTGAATTAGATGGATAAAGAGTATCTGTTGTTCTAAATTTAACCGTAGTTGTTGGCGGTGCGACTGAACAGTCTACAGGACAATTACTTGTGTCTTCTCCAGAATCGCAAATACTATTTCCACAAAGACCTATGCCTCCAGTTTCAGTAGTTACATCAAAACCAGCAGTTCCTTCAGATTCTATTTTTACACTTACACTTCCAGTTTTATCACTTAGATATTTTGTTTCTGTACCTTCAAGATAAGAACATTTAACAACAAAATTGAATACGTCAGGAGTTGGTGCAGGCTCATAACCTGAAACTGCTAATCCAGACGGAGTTGTCCAAGACTTTGTAGTTCCAACAGGAACATAAAGCGGAGTGGCTTTAATTGTAGCCATTTGAGTATTAAAATTAGTATCACTAGCTCCATTTACTTTATTATCTATTAAGTTGCATGTAAGTGCCTTAGTCCCAGTATTTACTATATTAACTCTAAATCCAATATAATAAACACCAGAAACCGAATTAACTACACTTAATGGGTTTCCATTTGCATCATAAATTAGAACCTCTACCATATCAGGAGTATCATTATTTGGGGGTTGGTCTTTTAAAAGAACAATAGCCAAAATTACTCCTGACAGAAGTAATAATCCAATGATAATAGGTGTATAATTTTTTTTCATTTTTCCTCCTTACAGTTATTATAAACTAAATCCCCCACCCTTAAATGTTTTTTTATTTTTTTTGAATAGAAACCAAATAAACCAAATTAATCCTAAGACTAATAAACCCAAGAGTACATAATCATAAACTAAAACTTCTGCGTTAGCTTCGTCTAGAACTGGAAAACTCGCCCTTCCACTAGCATCGGTTCCTTCCAACCATTGTTCATTATTCTGTAATAATTGTTTGGTGTTGATTATTGCTTGGTCTAACCAATTTTGGGGATTTCCTATTGGTACTAAATTACTTATTGGTTTTATTACTATAACAAAATATTCAAATGCTTTATTTTGCATAGCACCCACAAACAGATATGCGAGTATCAAAAATATCGGTAAAAATATGACTAATCCAATAAATATCCTTATTCTAAAATCTTTTTTTATTAATTTAATTATTAATAAGACATTTAATGTTAAAAAAATGAGTAAAGTAATTACATAAATTCCTATAATTACTGTAGGAAGTGAAGAAATTGTACCAAAGAAACTCTTTTCTTTAAATGCAGGAGTATAACCTGTTTGCTGACTATTAATTACTTCATTTATAAAATCGGAAAATACTCCTTCTAAATCTGCTTTTGTTATTCCTGTTTGTTGATATGCATTATCTCCAAGCATAGTTAAAATAAATAAGTCTTGACATTCAACATAACTAGGAAGATAATTCTCTGCTTCAGTAGCAATAGAACTTCCATAATTAGTCTCAACCCAATTATCCATGTGTTGTTCTGATAATACATGAATAATTTCATTTACTATAAGGCTATGTTTAATAGAATAAGGAACCATACCATCCACACCATTTAATCCCCCAAGCTTACTATGTGATACAATATCTGCTGGTTGATGGGTACAACCCCCAATTGCACAAGCCTTCATTTTTTCTACATCCTTTCCAGGCATTTTAACAGAGTTTTCTAATAATGCCTTACAAAATGCAGGACTATGGGTTGCAGAGTATAAATCTCTTCCAGTATAATAGTAGATAACAGAAACATCCGTAATAACATTCCCTGCAAAACAAAGGTCTGGATATTTCATACATGCAGAATAAAAATCTGAATTAAATGGAACTTTAGTTGCTTCATCCCAAATATACTTGTGGGTGTACTTCGGCATAAATGCCATTACGTTTGAAATCAATAAAAGACTAAACAATACAATAAATATTTTTTTCACATTCCTCCTATCCCAATATTAGGGCTATTTTTCCTCCTTGAATATACTATTATTATAAAGATTATTACAATAACTATTAAAATACTTAAACCTATTATGAGATACAAAACCAAGTTGGAATTATTTCCAGTAACACAAATTCCCCCAGAACAAATATAGTTTTCATCATATTTTTCTATGCAATATTGATTACTAGAACATTCGCTAATTTGACAATTTTCATTAGATTCGGGGGTTCCAGTAATTGGCGAAGATGATAAAGAATATTCGGGAGAAGTTGAAACAAGATAAAATTTATATCCTCCCTTTTTATTAAAGGTATAAGAAAACTTGTATTGTCCAGTACTAATTTTTTCGATTGAATCATCTATGTCTACTTCTTGAACACTTCCAGGCTCAGTAACTTTTAATGTATTTGTAGCATCAACATATTCACCATAATTATTTTTTACTTCAAATAAAATTTCTCTTGTTTCTCCATAAGGCACACATGAACCTATATGAAGTGTTGTTTTTATTGATAAAGATTCAATTAATCTATTTGTTATAGTACATGCCTTGGATTGAACACCATTCATTTCAACAATTCCAGAAACATCAAATGTTCCAGAGGTATCAAAAATTAAGGGGTATTTATAAGTAACCACTTGAGAACCATCGTCTCTTGTACTTTCGATAGGATTTCCCTCATAACCCTCGGAGTTTATGATAAATACATTATTTCTAAATGTAGAGATAAATGTTATTTTTTCCAATTCAGGTTTAGCACCAGTAGCAAATGCATTTAATTCTAAATATGCTGGAACTCCAGCTAAAATCTTAGAAGAACCTGTTGAAGATTTTAAGTATAGTGTACATTCTATAGGTATAGATATTCTAAACTCTTTATCTTCTCCAACTTGAAATGTTTTTTCGTTTGAAGTTACAAAAACTCTCACATAATACCTACCTTCTAAAGGATTTGTTATCTTTGTAGAAACTGTTTGTTCTAAATTAAAATTATAATTATCTAAAACAAGAGTCTGTATTGGACTTAACTCTTGATACCTATAAACTAATATCTTAACTATTCCAGAATTGATAACGCTTGAAACTAATTTGGTTTTAACATAAATAGATTCCTCTCTTGTAAATCCAGATTTTTCTACCCCATATTCGTCTGATAGAATGATTTCTTTTTTAGTAAAGGGCAAGGCACATTTTCCAGTATATGAATCACAAACTTCCCCACTATCAACATCGCAATTTGTTGTACTTGTTGGGTCAGCTATTCCATTTACACAGTTTTGATAGGCATTATTTGAAACACAAATAGAGTCTGCACCAGGGGTACAAGATGTTTCTATTTTAAATTCATCGTACATTAAGTGAATTGTGCCTAAGTCACTTGAACATTTTGCATATTCATTAGCGTTTAAATTAAATGTTTTTACTGTTGATTTTGTTCCAGGAATTGTAGAAGAATATAAAAAAGAGGGTGTATAATCTTTTTCAATAATTGTTTCAACATTATTAACTTTTCTATAGGTTTCAAAGTAACCATTACAACGATAAATATCTGACATTCCTCCTTCAGTTAATTCTTGCCCCCTATCTGTAAAAGGCTGAGTGGGTATATTACTTATCTCACAACCACTTCCTGCTAAAAATCTAAAACCATCTTTTGCACAATAATTATAATTAACTTCTGTTTTTTTAATCCAAATACTTGAAGTATCTCCATAAAATTTATATCCCCCCATGCTATTTGGAAGATTAATAGAATTAATTGTGTTTAAATTACAGAGGGGGTCTGGATTATCATGAATAGAAAAACATTCTAAACTTCCATCATTATTGACATCCCAAGCTATCCAAACACCAGTACTATCAAAGTTTCCATTTAAGGCATTAGTCCTAAAATTAATTAAAGGTTGATTTGTTGGATTAATACATTCCATATCACATTTAACCTTGCAACCACCAGTAGCATAAGGGGGGCATTGATAAGGAGAATTTGATTCCTTACAAATAGTATTAATTGGACAATTATTCAAGGAAACTAAAGTAAGTTCATTTAATTTCTGAAAAATTCCAAAATAATTAGCTAAATAAGCACCTAAGATTATTAAAAATATTACCCCCACTACCTTTGCTGTTGTTTGTGTTTTCATTTTTTCCCCTCAGATTTTCTCCATAAAACATAAAGTAAACTTCCAAAAATTCCAATCCAGGCGATTATATTAATTTGTTTGTATGTTAAAGTGAACCAATTTGAAAGGAGCTGTGTGGTATTATTAATAAATAAGACTAATGAAAAAATCCAAAAGAGACCCCAAGTTATATATTTTTTATTTTTCTTCTTCCAACAGGGACTTCCTATTTTACATTTCATCTTATAAAAGTTATATATCCGTCAACAAGCAATCCACAAATAGCTATTGCCAAAACTAAAAATTCAGCCCAAGACGGAACCTCCTTTCGTGTATTAAGCATCCAAATTCCCAAAATTAATAAAAAACTAAAACAAACTAACCCAAAAATATCAAAGAATTCGGGAGGATTATTTGGGAGTATTAAAATTAATAATAAAATAGCAAATACTAACAAACCCCAATAAACTGGTTCAATTTTTCGTTTCATCTTTTATAAAAATATATTATTCCTCCTATTATTAAAACCATTACTATAAAAATTATTATAGTTGGAAAACTACCCTTGCATTTTCCATCAATACATCCATTTTTACATGATTCAATTAGATTAAATTTGAATGAATCATAGCATTTTCCAGCCAAACAGTCGTTAGTAAGAATCTTGCTCATTAAGTTATTTCCATCACAAACTTTATCTATTTCTTTATCGACTGGGCAGTCTGAATTAGTTGAACATTCTGGGATTATTGGTACACATTGATTATTTTCACAAATTCCATTAGTGCATTGAGCATCGATTGAACATTCATATTCACATTTACCGATTACATTTCCTTGATTATTCCATTTATATAGCCATTGAGATTCTTCCAGGCAGTTAAAATAATCAAATCCTTCACATTTTTCTTCGTTAAGTATACATTCAGAATTTCTAGTAAAATAATTGTCTGAAACAGTTTGATAAACAGCTAAACAGCCACCATTATGATTGTTATATGGATTATTAATTGAACAGCATTTATGAACTGTAAAATCGTAAACTGAATATTGATTCACACAACATCTTGTTTCGTCTAAATCACATGAAATATCTTTATTATTTTTCCAATTCCAACAAGCTCCTTCAGTGCTAAAGCATAAGTTAGGTTCACAATAATACCACCCAGAATTATCACAGCAGTCAGTATTATCTTCATTACAACTTGGATTGGTTATCGAAAGTGGATTAGCAACTTTTAAAGTACTGACTGATAGGCTTGGTTCTGTTTCCATATTTTTTCCAGCATTAGCAATATAATTTCCAATAATTATGCCTGAACCTATAACTATTATTGCCATAATAAAATATCCAATGATTCTTTGATGTTTGAGTTTCATAGTATAGACAAAATGTTATTTAAAATTAATGGAAGATAATTTACAATATTAAGCCCAACGACAGATACATCGACAAAAAGGGTTTGATTAATTGCATAGTGGGAACTTATGGATAAAATTAGATTCAAACACCATCGCCTAGTTACTAAAAATCCCGTGATACTGGCGAAGAGAAAAGCAAAAATTAAGCTTCCAGATACTGCACTCAAACCTGCAAATGCTTCATAAATCGATGGGGCGTTGTACCAATTATTATAATAAGCTAGGGCGTGAAGTGCAGTAAAAAATAATGCTTGTGTAAAAATTGCAAACCAAAGTTCTCCTTTACTTATTCCTTTTTTTCTAAATAAGAATAAAATTAATCCTAAAACCCCAAATCTTAAAATATCTTCAATTCCTGGTGCAAAAACACATTGAATTACCCATCTAATATCTGAATCTACTGAAGCAGGGACTAAGGGTAATCCCATAGAGAAACCTGGGAGTATCTTTGGAATCACTATAAACAAAGCACCCAAACCTAAACCTAGCAACAAAAAGAAAAATGTTTTTCTATTTTTTGCTATTCCATTTAAGTATTCCTGAAAAGCAGGATTAGTGTAAATACCTAAACAAATTAATGTCAAGAATCCATAAATTCCTGTGGCTTCTCTAAGTGGAGGATAAATTACATAAAAAAGAACACTTGTAAGTAAAAATATAACTAAAGCTATTATTACAATCTGATTATCATCATTTATTTTAAAAATCTTTGCCATTACCTACTCCACCTCTGAATCAAAAAAACAGATTCGCTTATAAAAATGATTACACTTGCAAATATTCCAAAGATTTTTCCAATAGTGGGGTCATTTATTGAGTTTATGAATAAATAAATACTTAAAATCATTAATCCAAATGCCATAAAATCTGCTGTGTCTCGCTTTACCATTATAGTTCCTCAATTAAATTTTTTAATAAAAGTGCTGAGATTAATAATAAAATTGTTGGCATTAGTATATACGTGAAAAGATAAACTATAAATCCTGATAATCCAATTTGAATAGCCAAATATCCGAATACATAATCTGTTGCACTAGAGCCTAAAATTATTGAATTGTTTAAAATTCCCTGCGGTGAAACTAAAAGTGGAGGAATAAGCGTGTCGAGTGCCATAAATAAAAAAAGTATTCCGAAAGAATTTTTCCATTTTATTTTTTTATCAGATATAAAGGCACGAAGATAAATCTGCAAAAATATAAAAATTCCTAGATTGAAAATTATGAAAGATACAAAAACATTAACCGAATCTAAAGAATTAAGAATATTTGGGATTATAAGAACGAATAAAAAGAAACTAAATACTATTGCTATTCCTATATACTTTATTTCGTCTTTGGAAATTTTTAGCCTCATTTTTTCTTGATGACTGAAAACAATCCAAAAAATAATGCTAATTCGATTATTTCCCAAACAATATTACTAATGGATATAACAATCCCTCCCAAAATTGGAAAATTAGATAACAAAGCCGAAAAACCATCCAAAAAGGCAATTAAAATTATAAAAATCCAAAAAACTAAAATTTGTCTTTTCTTTTTCATCTTCTTTTTTTTCTCCTAACTTTTTTATCTTTAGTTACAGAATCAAGAATTAAGAAAATAAAATAAATTCCCAAAACAATTAAAGCAGTTATTACAACCCATTTAACCAAATCAACCACAACCCCAAAAATACCCCTTAATATAAAAAAACCAAAGACTAATACAATTATTCCCACGATTACCAAAAAAAATATAGGTATTATTCCTTTCTTGTTCATCTTCGTTTTTTCCTTAAATTTTTATTTATTAAAACAATTAAGTAAATTACTGTTATAACTGTTACTAAAATTATTAAAAGGAAAATAGGACACCAGGTTCCTTGTGAAATTGTCAATAAAACTGGTCCTGCATCCCAACCAACTAATTGTCCTAACTTGAATGAAAATACATCTTGTTGGTTACAATAATCTGTTTTAACATTTCCATATAACCATGCCCAACAAGAGGAACAATAAGGTCGTGTGTTTGAACATTCCCCCTCTGTATATTTGCATCCTAATTTATCAAAACAGGAATTACACACTTCTTTTTCGCTAATAAAAAATTTTGTTATCCCTGTGTCCAAAAAAGCATTACACAGACTCTTTAATGGTAAAAGTAGAATACCCTTAAAATATTTTTCGCAAGTCTCTCCCTTAACTTTATCTACTATCACCTCTTGTGCATCCTCGCATTTTTCTAAAAAGCAATTAGACTGATTTCCATTAAGAGACTCGCAATATTGTTCTGTTATTACTGTTCCTTGGGAGGGATTCTCGCCATCTTGACAACCCCCAAGTCTCCAAGTATAAAAAAAATCTTTATCCCTACAACAAAATCCTAGATTAGATGAGCATTCTTCAGGGGTTTCATAACAGTTAGAAAATTTTGTGTCGCTCCAGTAGCAATCGATTGCCCCAGTACAATAATATTTATTAAAGTTACAAAAAGCATAATTATAAGATTGTTCTGTACAACCTATTTTGCAGTCTTCTTGAAATTCCCATTTATTATTTATACATTTGAATGTATCCCCCTCGTCTCGATATATATTTTTTTTACAATCTTCTGCATCATTACAACAACCCATATAATCATTACTGCATTCAATATACCCCTCGTTGCATAAACCAGTTTGATAATTACATCCGTTTTCACATTCAACAAAATCGTAAGAGTTTTCTAACTCACAATACAAATCAAGAATGTCTCCAAGAGTCGGGTCGTCTCTACCAGTGTCACAAGCATACCCTCCTCCTTGACAAGCATAAAAAGAAATATTGTCTCCTGTACAGATAGTGTTATCAAATTCTAAAGCGGGTCCAATTAACTGATTAAAATCATTGTAGCAGACCCATTGCCCATTTTCAAATATTAATGTAGCACTAACCGAATAAATTCCAAAAAGTAAAATAAAAAGAAATAAATATTGTTTCATCTTCTCCGTCTCTTTGTTTTGAGGTAATATTTATATAACATAAAAATAATTGCTAAAACCACTGCAAATACTAAAATAAGAAGAATCGGGTTATTTTCGTATGTTCCTAGAACTTTAAAATGAATATTTACATTAAAATCTTCCCACTGCCCATCATTAAACCATGCACATTTTCCACCAGAATAAGGATAAGCAAATTCGTCTACTTTTGGAATTAATAAATAATTACTTAAATCAGTTCCAGTAGATTTAATTAAAATAGCATAAATACCTGAATCAAGTTTAACATTTGAAACGTCTATTTCTAGCCAATAGTCTGAATCTGCTGAAACTGTACCTGATTGAATGGTTGCGGTTCCAGTAGTTAAGCTATTTCCAGAAACATAACCGTATTGAGAAGGAGTAATAGATATTTGAATAGTTGAAGGTTGAGAATTTTTGCCTACATAAATCATAACTTTATCAACAATCCCTGAATTTTCTAAGGTAAATGACTGAGACACTAATCTTTCAGTATTTACCCAAATATATCGTTCTGTTGTATCAGTACTAGCAGTTCCATCAGTAAAACTTGCTAAAATAGGCAATTCCTGAGCAAAAGCTAAGTTAATTAAAAATAATGTTGCGATTACTATTATTATTTTTTTCATTTTAACCTCCTATTATTTAAACCATCCTATTGTTTTTTTATCGAATCCAAATGAATAAATTATGAACACATTCCAAATTAATGTTAATGCTGACCAAATTGTTATTTGTAATCCCTGTGTAAAAAATCCAATTAATGAGAATGAAGCTCCGATTAATGCTAATATTCTAACCCAATTCTTTCGTCTCTTTATTCCATAAAATAAAACTAACTGCCATCCCGCTAAAAGCAATAAAACAACGCCTAATCCACCAACAAATATTCCCCCAACACCAAAAATAGCCAAGCCTAACGCTGTACCCCCAGTAAGCAATAAAACTCCAAGTATTCCAAATGCTATAGCACTAATTAAGTAAAGTATTTTCAATATTTTTACACTTGTTGGTTCTTTCATATTTTTTTCCTGAATTTATTTTGAATATTAAAAAATAAAAAAAATAATTTATTTTCCTTATCAATGAGTTATAGAGTAGATAAGGGTACTCCAAAAGTCATAACTAAGCCCCCCAATACATAGTTAATGTGTGAGTGTTGAAACCAGCTCTAGTTGTATCATCGTTTTGATACTTTTCTGTATCTAAAACTATATTTCCGTCATTTGTAACGTAATAATTAGCATCGATGAATTTAACATACCAAACTGAACCAGCACCTACAGCTGAAGCTCCATTTTTAACTTGTATGTTTACTTTCTTAACATTTCCAGTACCGTCATCCATACTTGAAGCATATCCCCATTGTTTTGATGTATGGGTTGTAGCTGATGTTGTATAAGTTAGATGGTGAGGATTTGATGCTAAGATTTCACTTCCAGTAGCAGTCACAGAAGACAAAGTACTATTGTACTCGATTACCATAACTCCACCAAAAGGTCCTCCACTAGCTTTAGCAGTTCCTTGATAAGATACTTCTATGTTACATAGGTCATTTGCACCCATAGAACAATTAGAAGCACCATCAGTTGTTGAAGCATGAGCAACAGTGTCGTAACCTGAAAGACTTACTGAAGAATTACTCCAAGCATCTGTTTGAAAGGGGTTTCCTCCACAACCAGCAGTTTTTGTTAAGGGTTTAACATAATAACTAGAATTACTAACCCAATAAGTATATTGTGTATCTTTATTCAAATTAGTAATTGCTGTTGTTGTAGCTTTTTCTCCGTTAGGTTTGTAATAACTTGTTCCAGAAACTGTTGTTGTTCCAAACTTGTCTATTGTAGCATAAGTAGCTGTTGGCTGATATGTACATTTTCCAATTGAAGATGTTACTGAAGTTCCTGCAACTGCAAGAACCTGTTGGTCTCCAACATATTGAGTTAATGTTCCTGAAAGAGCAGGTAAACCTAAATCAACTAATACATTTGCTTGCCAAAGGATAAAAAATACACCAGCAATTAAAAACAAAAAACCAAATAGATTTTTGTTCATGCCGATTATTTTTTCTTTTTTCTTCCTAGTAAAACTAGCTACAGAAATTAATGCTAAAATAGCTCCTACTCCGTAGATTATATATGATGTATCCATTTTTAAAACCTCCCTTGTATTGGACAATTAAGTAAAAATCATTGAACAAATCCAACCCCTCTTAAAACCCAAAAACCCAATGAAATCCGAATAATGTATCTTTAACACTAAACTTTCATCTGTTTTTTGACGAATTATTTGAAGTATTCCTTGTTAAACTATTTTACTCGAAACTTTTGTTGTCCTCCTAAAGGTATTACCCTTCTAAGTTTCATTGAACATTATTTTCTGAAAATTAGATACAATACTACAATACCAACAACTATACCAAGAACTATCCATAATTCTTTATTTTCAGCTAGTTTTTCTATAATTGTTGTTTGAGTAATATCTTCACTTTCATCATACCCTCCAGATGGAGCAATTTGTACTTGCAAAAGGGCAGTAGTAGAAGATGAATTTGTTCCATCACTTGCAGTTATTTGCCAATACCATTGTCCATTATCGTTTTGGTCTGTAAAGGTTTTAGTAAATGTACAACTTGAACCCGAATAAGTTCCTGTTCCAGTAGTTGTATCGGCACTTGTTGTAGACAATCCGCCTCTTCCAATAACATAAGAACAGGAAGTTGTTTCACTATCAGTAACTGTTCCAGTAAATGTCTGGCTTCCAGAAGAGGTTACCAAAGTATTTGTAGTAGGGCTCAGTGTTGGTGCTGTTGGTGATGTACAATCAATTGTTATTCCTATGTTTGTATCACCAGTTTCTAATATGCCTGTAATATTCTGACATGTAGCATTCAAAACATAATCATTTGAATCTTCAAGTACAGAAAAATTAACTGCTGGAAGTGTTGCATTACCACTGGAAGTATTAACTATTTGGTATTGAACAATTACCCAAGAAGAGTTAGCTGTTGAAACACTCTTTGCATACAGTGTACAATTAAAATCAGCCCCACCATGAGCATCAGTACTTATATTAATTGGTGCGTTCAAACATAATGTTGAACTAGCAAGAGGTGAAACTAAAATAGTTGTTGCACTTACACTAAAAATACATAAAACACTTAAAACCAAAACTATAGGTATTATTAATTTTCTCATTTTTTTACTCCATTGTTATGCCACATTTGGACATAGATTTTTGTTAAATCAAGCGACTAGTTTTCTGCAAACTCAATCCTTAATTCTAACATTATTACCTACCTTATTAATTTTAAAAGGTTTTACTATAATTTTTTTTATAGTTGGTAGGCACACCATTTTCCATCAATACATAATGAAATAGTATTCAAGAATTTTTTTTTGAATTTTCTTTTTCCAAAATCAACCCTATCTGAAATTAAGTTATAGCAGTTTTTATTGCATATCGAATTGGATTCTCCATTTTTGGTGATTATAACAATTCCCCAAAAAGACATCTTTTTTAATCTAGATTTTAGATTGTTATGAAATTCATTTAATTTTCTATAGCCCTCTTTTGTTTCTGAATCAATTTTTGAATATTCTTTAGCTATATCCCATGTAGAAATCTTTTTTTTATTTTTAATATAATTAATTATATATAAATCTAAATGGTCTATAGTTGTCATAGTGAATTTATTTTTTACATTGAGCTATTTTTTTCTTACATTGTCGACTATTTATTCCATATTTGGAACAAACCCTAACAATATCTTTTTCCTTACATTTTTGTTCTGCCATTATTCCTCCTGAATTTCTTCTTTATTCATATTTTCTCTGAATATATCAAGTTCCCCACGACTGCAAAGTCCATTAGTTTCTATAGACGTAACTCTACCTTGATTATCTCTTCTGACTTTTATCTTGCATCCACTAGAAGTTTTTTGAACTTGTGGTGGCTTTTGAAATTCTTGTGGTTTTTTAAATCTGTCAAACATTTTAACCTCCTATAAATTTAAGCTGAAGTTTCTGATTTAATCTGTGTATCTTTATCAACACCCAAAATTTTTAGATATTGAAAATATAATTCTCTATACCTTTCTGCTAATTTTTTTGCAGTTTCTAAATCACCCATAGATAAATGCCTTGTGATTAATTCCTGGCAGGTCATAGCTTTTCCACAAATATGTTTAAGGCGGCACCAATTTTGTGCTATCACATCTTTAGTAATCATATCTGCAATAAATGACCTTATCTCTCTTGCTTTTTCTAAATCATATAAATAATTTTCATCAGAAGTAGACAAAAAATTTCCCAAACAATGACTCTCGTCAGCAACAGCATGACATAAAAATACAAAGGCATCCTCAAGATAACCTACATCTTTTGCGGTTAATTTTCCTTCGTTTGTTTTTGTTCTTAAAAAGTTTAACATTTTAAAATTTCCTGCAACAAGCATCTATAAATTTTCTTACAGAGCCCCCTTCATCTCCATTTCTTCTTTTTAATATTATTATAATTATACCTATTACTAATCCGATTATACTTGCGATAATGTACCATTCCATTAATTAATGCCTCCTCTACATTGGGCTTCTTGTCTTTTGATTTCTTTAGCCACAGCTTCCTCATCATCAGCTAAAATAGTTGTTCTATCTGAAAAGTGGTAACGACAATTACTGTCCAAACCCCCACTCCATGAGCTTCCCGTAGCTAAAAGATTATTTTTATGTCTTGTAATTACACGACAAACCTTCTTTCCAGTTTCAGGGTCCTCTTGACAATCTACTCCCTTATTTTCTCCACCTAACAAAAAATCCTTTATTCCCATTTTACCTCCTTGTTATTCTTCTCTACATATTAATTTATTTTTGAATAAGCCTTTTTTAATATATGAACAACTCTTTATAAATTTATGTTCGCTTATTTCTGGAATAACAAAATAATCTTCCAATAAAGTTTTTATTTGTTCAAAGGATTCGATTTTTGTATTTATTCCTTGGATTCTTATTCCCCCCTTCAAAAATATAGTGGGAAAACCCGAAAAATGTTTTCCATAAAGTGAAGCCAATTCATTATTTATTCCAAATCTTTGCATATGTGTACAATCAATAATTTTAATCTTTTCACTTGCTGGAAGTTTTTGATTTATTCTTCCAATAAATTCACATAGAATTCTACAATGACCACAACCAGCAACAATAAATGCTACATTCATTTTTCTAAAGGTTTCATTATTCATTTTTTATCTCCCAATCTGGCTTGAAATTTCTTTTCAATAAATTTTTCTTTATTACTTCCAATTCTCTAACCATTAGGCTATTTTCAATTAGATTCATATTTTTTTCTTCAAATTCAGTTGCGATTTTTTTTCCATTAGTCATTAAAATAATTTTTATCATCTTGAATAGGGGTTCATAAAAAAACTAAAACAGTAGGGACACTGGATGTGTCGGTCCAATTTAATTTTATCTTCAGCATAATCTAAATCTGCAATTATTATTTTTTTACAAATTGGGCAGATTAGTTGTCTTTTCATTGTTTCTCCAAATTTATTGAGGTTATTGATTCTTCAGGAATGACAATTGTCTGAATTTTTCCTTCTTTAATAGCCTTTAAAAATTCCATATATTTAATAAAATCTTTATCTTCTAATGAATTGTACTTTGTTTTTAATGCTTCCGATTCGCTTAGGTAACTTGATTTCAAGCTTTCTGAAGTTATTTTTTGTGACTCGGCATTAGTTTTTGCTGTTTTTACTAAGTTTGTATCTGTAACAATTAATGTTACTTTAATTACTTCTATTCCATAATTCTGCGAGAGTTTAGATAAGTCTTCTTCAATAGATTTTTCTAGTTGTTTTATGTTGCTATAAATATATGAATAAGTAGAAGTTTGAATGATATTCTTTGTTGAAGAAGCTAAGGCAATTCTTAATTTTTCCTGGCTGTCTTTATTTTCAATTGCCCAAAAATTGGCATTAATTATTTTATATTCGAGAAATGAATTAACTGATAATGGCTTTTCATCAAAAGTTATTGCATCATAATCTGAATTATCGGGGAACCTAATTATTTGTTTTTGCATATTAATATCTTCCCTTGAACTAAGTAAACTAAATTTTATTCCAGGGTTTTTTATTACTTCCTTATTCCCAGAAATTTTGGTCAAAACTACATTTTCAGTACTTTCTACACGATAGAATCCTGAACCTACAGAAGCAATAATAATTGCAATTGCTACGAATATTAAAATTGTCTTAACCTTTTTGTTGTCTAGATTAAATTTTCTTTTTACACCTTCCCAACAAGAAAAATGAATTAATTCACCGAATAACCATCCAATTATTAGATAAAATATAAGGTTCATCTTGCTTTCTCCAATTTTTTTACTATTTTATCATAATTAAGAAATTCATATAAGTCATGTGATGCATTGTTTAATTCAGCGATTATATTATCTATTTCTCTTGTTTCTAATTCAACCTTTACTTTTCTATTATTTTGAATTATCATTTTTTGTACTCAAGTGAGCCTCCACCTTCTAAATCAGTCCACTCGAATTCGTCAGTGTATTCTTCATCTATTACTGGAATTCCCTGCTCTCGTAATGCATCCACATCGGCATTTGAAAATTTAATTATCGACCTTTCTCCATACCTAATCAATTCTATTATCTTGTTCATATCGTCATAAATCCCATTTTCTTTTGCATTATCAGTCAATTTTACTATTGCGAATACTTCAGGGGGTTCTATTTTTTTTCCAAATATAAATTCTTTAATTTGTTTTATCATACTTCATCCTCATAAAACATATCATCAAAATCATCCATCTCATTTTGGGTATCTTCTTTAGTTTCTACTTTTTTTTCTTGAACTTGTTTAGGTCTTCCCATTTTAACATTTTGAATTTCCTGGAAAGTTGCATTTTGAGAGCCAGAAGCCATGGCACCTTTTTGACGTTTTTCTGAACCAGCTATTTTAGAAGCATTAAGAATCTGAATAAACAAGATATACTCAAAAAATTCTTTAATAGGATATTTTGTCCTTCTTTCGTCTAAATGAAGTTCTGTATAAACCTTTGTAGCTAAACTAATAGGATAAATTATTACATTATTCATGACACTTTTTAATTCCTCCATAAAGTACTTGGTAGTTGCAGGTAAGATTATTTCAGCTAAAACTTCATTTTTTGCATCTTTTATGTCTTTGGTTAGTTGTTTTTGACTTGCGTCTATCATAGATATAAAGTTTTCAAAGTACTTATCTAACTCTTCCAGGAGGTTTATATTTCTGTTTTCAAACTCATAAATTAATCTATTGTCTTTAGATTTGACTATTCCTTTTAAGATATTTATTCCAGTAATTACACAAGCCTTTGCTTCAGCTAGTTTTAAAACATTCAAAGTAGTATTATTTTTTAAAATACAACGATTAGAGAATTGGTTTACGCAATCAAGCAATTCAGATATTTCTATGTTTAATTCAGATAAGTTATTTAATTCATTATTTATTTGCATTATTTCTGTTCTCATGTTGCGTTCCTTATCAAATGTAATGCATATTTTTCTTTAGATGGGAGCATTTTATAATATCTTTCAACTCCCACTCTTTTCTTGGATATAAAACCCTTTAAACGATTAGTATAAGGAGTTATTTGTTTTCTAGGTATTTGGGTTTTCTCAGACAATTCTTTAGCACTAAGATATTTATCTCTGTTTAGATAAAGGGTTCTAAAAATATTGAATAGGTTTGTATCGTTTCTCATATTATCATGTTTTTCTAACATATATGTTAGATTATGCGAACTTTTTATGTGTATTTTGTATTTATTTATTGATTGTACGAACTTTTCACACATAAATTTAATTTTTTTGTTGAATGGTACAAACAATTATACTTCTCATTATCCTTTATTCGTCTAAGCCGAATATCTACTTCTTTCCCCCATCAGTTTTAATTATATCACCAGGTTGAGCCATTGGAATCGGTAGGGGTTGAGCTTCTTCCCTTATTTCTACTCTATCAGGTAAAATTGCTTTATAAAATTCCAAGTCATCTTTTAATGAAGCCTTTAATCTATCTAATTTTGGTTCTCCAGTCAATTCAATTTTTTTAAGCACATTGTTTATCACTTCATCTTTTCTATCTAATAAATTTTCATAAGTAGATTTAAGCTCTAATAATTTTGTGTTTTGAGAATAGACATCTCCAAACCTCATTCCAATTTGATTAATGTTATTTATTGATTTAGATAATTCTGTCTGAGCAGAATCTCCCTGAGATTCAAAAATTCTTAATGCTCTCTTTACACTATCAAGTTCATTTTTTATTTTAACATTAACATTCTCTGCATATTCAAGTTCTTGAGCCAAACCATTAATCTCTGTCAATTTGTCTGCGATTATATCTCTTACAGTTTTTCTCTTTATTTTAGACCATTCAATATGAATATTTCCTTCTTCATTAAATTTATAATTCAAGGGTTCTGGAAATTCTACATAGTCAATATCTTCAATCCAGTTATTGTTTTTATCTACGGGAAGTTTAATATGCCCTCTTTTTATTTGGTTTTCAAATGATTCGGGTTTAAATATAATTTGAGGTAGTGTATTTCCAGCAGATTGAATTTCACCATCGGTATCAATTACACACAATTTCCCGCCACTCATTATTCCAAAGTCACCAAATTTTCCCAGAATCACTTCGTCATTTTTATCAGTTATTTCTAAATATCTTTTAAGTCTTTTTATATAATAAGGACCACCAGGTTTATTTTTATTTTTAACAAACATATCATAATAGAATTTACTTAATTTAATTACTTTTCCATGTCTTGTTGCTTCTAAATCTAATTTTTGTTCTTTTAATGATTTGTTAATTTCGTTTTGCTTATTTTTATTTTTTTCTTTCTCTTTGTTTTCTTTCTCTTTTGCAGATATTTTTTTTAGTTGTGCCTCTTGACTAACTATCTTTTTTTGTTGGGCTTGGATTATTTCATTATTTTTAATGGTTTCTTCATTTAAGTTCATATAAATTTTTTTATCTTTCCTACCTAATAATTTAGAAATTATTCCCATTATGAATAAACGGGTATTTCTGAAGAATGCCCCTTCCTCCTCAATACAACAATTAAACCAATTATTCCTCCGAATATTAAAAACCAAAGCCAAACAGCCATAAATATAAACTTGCCTTTGAAAAAGTCTAATATGCTTTTTGATTGAAGATTTATGCTATCTAAAAATTTATCTTCTGCTTTTATTTCCCAAACTCCTTTTTTATCAATAGTAAAATTTAAAAAATCCCCTGTTCCAGAATTTTTTAGTACTGCATCGTTATAAACAGACCAGCTTACGTTCTTGGTTAATTGACAAGATATATCTTTCCCTTTCTTCCAGAGGGTTTTATCGTTAGGAATACAATTCTTTAGACTTACAGCAGATTCAACCGTTATGTTTTTTACAGTAGATAAAAATCCAGTTTTCATTAATTTTATTTCTGTTTGACCTTCTTTTGTTATATAAAAGCTAGAACTTGTTGATACTCCATTCACAAAGATAGAAAAATTTTCAATAGAAGAATTAATGGTGATATAATCTCCTGTTATATATTTATCTTTAGATGGAATGATAGTGTAGTCAATAGATTTTGAAGAAATATTTGCTGTCATTATTAAATTATTATATCCAGGGGCTACTGCCCTCAATTCATAATTTGTTCCAACATTCATTTTAAATGGAAAAGATTTTGCAGAAGAATTCATAGGAATTAGAGGTATTGCGTTTATATAAATTTCAGGAGAATCTACTAATGAATCTGTTTTATTATCTACTAATTGAATTATTGTTTCTTGTCCATCTTGCATTGAATCAAGTGAAGGGAAAAATATAATTTTTAAATCTGTTCCTGGAACAGGAGAATTACCACTGGGAGTTATTCTTACTTCTTGGGAGAAGGGCGTAAAAATTGGTGCATTTTTATATTCAAAAGTTGCGATAAATGTGGGGTTCCCTATTTTCAAGGATTTAAATGTATAGGTGTAAACTCCTCCAGTTAATTCTGCTTTAATCCCTTCAAAGTATTCGTTATATTGGGGAGATACCTCCATATTACTCACAGTATTGGTGCAAGAAAGAGTATAGGAATTATTTAAATTCATTTCATTTGAAGATAAAGAACAAGTCGGTCTAGTTGTAAAGGTTTCGTTGGTGCTTGGATTAATTCCTACTGAAACAACAACTTGAAGGTTTGTTGAAGGAAGAGAAATTTGTCCAAGAGAATCTGTTGCTAAAATATTAACCTGAGTATTGTATGTTCCTGTCTGAACGTCTTTTGCACTAATTTTAATTGGGATATTGA
>Ga0180008_1000503_pt1 | contig 32494 bp, 43 predicted proteins | sample MM_PW_MetaG_FD_121121 | JGI IMG/M metagenome (GOLD analysis project Ga0180008, IMG submission 121121) | Groundwater microbial communities from the Aspo Hard Rock Laboratory (HRL) deep subsurface site, Sweden - MM_PW_MetaG | ecosystem: Environmental > Aquatic > Deep subsurface > Groundwater... | reverse complement strand
CCCGAACTAAAGGACAGGGTAAATGCTATCAGCGAGACAGGCAGTTCAAAAGGAATATCTGGACCTCATTAGCGAGGCGACGAGGCGCAAAGATCAAACAAGCCCTCTGATGAAGGCCTTAGCCCTGAAGGACCTTTATTTTTTGCTCGTTTACCTGCTGGGACAATCCCACATGAACGAGGGGCCGGAGTATAAAAAAGACTGGCTTTTCGACAGGTGCCGGGAGGTCCAGGCGGAGCCGGACGGATTCTTAGATTTATGGGCACGTGAGCATTACAAGAGTACGATTATCACTTTCGGCCTGACCATACAGGATATTTTAAAAGATCCCGAGGAGACTTTCGGGATTTTTGCGTTTAACCGGCCCATCGCAAAGGGATTCCTGAACCAGATCAAAAGGGAATTCGAGGGCAACGCGGAACTGAAGGGCCTCTTCCCCGAGGTCCTGTGGCGGAATCCGGAGAGGGAGGCGCCCAAGTGGTCGGAGAATGACGGCATAATCGTCAAAAGGAAAGGGAACCCGAGAGAGGCCACCCTGGAGGCCTGGGGCCTGGTGGACGGTCAACCGACCAGCAAGCACTTCGGGGTGCGCATATATGACGATATTATTACGGAAGATAGCGTAACCAATATCGAACGGATAAAGAAGATCACAAAATACTGGGAGTTGTCCGAGAACCTGGGCAAGGACGGCGGCAGGGAACGCTTTGTCGGCACCATTTATCACTTCGCAGACACCTATCACACCATCATGGAGAGAGGGGCGGCAATCCCTCGCATCTATCCCGGGACCGATAACGGGACGATCACCGGGAAACCGGTGCTTTATTCAGACGAATACATGGCGGATAAAAAAAAGAAACTGAGCAGCTATGTATTCGCCTGCCAGATCCTGCTCAATCCAAAATCTGACAGCGTAATCGGTTTCGATGAAGAGTGGCTGAGATACTGGCCGGCCCAAAAGTTTAACAACCTCAACCTGTACATCTTAGTCGATCCGAGCAGCTCTAAAAAGAAGAACACGAACGACTATACCGTCATGGATGTGATCGGCCTGGGGGCGGATAAAAATTATTACTGGGTAGACGGCATCCGGGACCGGCTGAACCTGACAGAGAAGGCGGCCAGGCTGTTTTATTTTCACAGGACCTACATGCCTCTGGGCGTCTGGTATGAGGAGTACGGTCTCCAGGCCGACATCGAGCATATAGAGGGAGTTCAGGACCGGGAGAACTACCATTTTGAAATCAACCCATTAGGCGGCAAGCTGGCCAAGAGCGACCGGATAGAGAAACTGATCCCTATTTTTCAGGAGCATCGTTTTTATATCCCTGAGACCCTGATCAGGGTCAATCACCTGGGTCAACAGGAGGACGTGGTAAAGGCGTTCGTCAACGAGGAGTATAAAATCTGGCCCTATGCGCTCCATGACGACAGCCTGGACAATAAGTCCAGAATCCTTGACCCGGAAATAAAGGTCAAATTTCCGGAATATAAAGTTCCACTGCCGGCAGGTTTTGACGCAAAGAGGAACGAATGGGATCCACTGAGATCTTAACGCGGTTTTAAAGAGATAAGGAGGGACATGAAAATGGGAAAGGTTATCAAGAGATTAACCGGGAGCTGGTTAACATTTTTCTTTCTGCTGATTGTTTTGGCGGGCACGGTCTATGCGAGATATGAGTTTGATCCGCAGTATAAAAACCAGGGCACGGTCGGCCGGGCTACCAACCCCTGGGGCGAGGGCGGATTTCGAGACCTGGGCGTTACGAGAAATCTCGATTTTTGCGGTTCAGGGGATGACACCATAACGGACGCCGGTGTCAGCCGCTTCTATTCGCGTGTCTTTAAAGTGACAAACTACAACCAGCTCACTGCTACGGAGGAGAGCGGCGCATCTATTTTTATTCTTGATCCATCGCTGTATAAGGCGAGTACCTTTGAGATAGATTTGACGGCTATCTCAAACAGCGCCCTCCCCTTGGGGACGACCGGCTTAACCGTATGGGCAAAAGCGTTTACTGGGCTGACAGTTGCACCGGTAACCCCCACAGCGGCCAATGACGGCTATGAATTCAGCCTGACAAAACCGGACACGAGCACGTCACCGATCTACCTCTGGCAGCCGACAGAAGATAACAGCGGCACGACCGTAACCGGCACGCTCAGGGCTCTTGATCGAGAGGGTGTATTTGTTACAGGGGCGAGCACATTTCGCATAGACGCCCAGGGCGACAACCAGACATTTCGGCTGCAATACGATTCCGCGATCAGCGTACAACAAAAAGCGGAGCTGATAAGCGGTTAACCCCCCCGGCTTAAGGTTGAACGATGAGAAAAGGCCGCACAGTCTACCACTGCACAGGGAAGCGCAGTGGTAAGAAGATCAAGACGCACCGGAGTGTCAAAAAGGCCAAGGGACAACACAGGGCCATTATGGCAAATAAAAAATGAAAGGTATGCCTGAAATCATAGTCAGGTCCGGCACGATCGGCACAATCAAGGCCATATTCAGATCCGGACCGGTTGAAGTGGTTAAAACCGATGAGAGCCACTTTGAAGGGTTTTGGGAAATTTTGAAGGAATGGGGCTCTTTTTGGGCGGACAAAGGCGAGGTCAAAAATTATGAGGCCTTCAGGATATGGTACCGGGAAACGGCCAGGGAATCAATGACAGGGATAGACAACGGCCAGGTTGTAGGCGGGGCGTACCTGGACAATATTTATCCGGGCCATTACGCCACGATCAACATATTCAAACGCAAGGGATATCTTAATCATAGGATGATCACCGCTATTTTGAGGGATGGCATACCCTTGTTTTTCGAAAAATACAATCTACGAATGTTGATAGGCATTACGAGGCACAGGGCAGCTATACGCCTTGCGCGTCGCCTGGGATTTCGGAAGGATGGCCGCTTAAGACAGTGGGCACAGGTTGATGGCCGCTGGACGGATTATACCATGTTATCCATATTAAGGAGCGAGGTAATATGATGATATTTGTTAAAAGTCTTAAGGGGTTACCACTAAGTTTTATTGATCCCCCCGGAGGTACCCTGTCAGTCCATTGCAAGGGGGGGAGTTCTCCTCCACCTCCGGCACCTCCACCCGCATATGAACCGCCCCCCCCTCCGGAGCCTCCACCGGTATATGTACCGCCACCCAGTCCCTATGACGAGGCTAACAAGGAAGAGCTGGAAAAGGCAAAGAAAAAGATATCGAGCCAGGCGAGAGGCAGGTCAAGCACAATACTTACGGGGTTGCTGACAGAAGCGCCGGCCACCCAAAAGACAAAACTAAAAAGAAAATTGGGGGAATAAAAAATGACTTTACCGAGAAAACCAAAAGAGATAGGCGAGCTGGAGAAATTGGCCACCAGGGAAGTGGAGATAGGCGGCTTTACCCTTGGAACGGTGCCAGGCGGAAAGTATGTCAAGGTGCCAAAAACGGTAAATGTGGAGAGATGGTATTCGGGGGCAGCCCAATTCTACCCATCTGGTTACAAAACAACCAAGCATGTCGCTCTTGGCAGCACACAGACCACTCAGACGCCCGCACAAAGAGAGGCAGCTATCAAAGCTGGAGCCTACACAGGCCCGGTATGGGATAAAGCTCCCGAAGAAACTGCAAGGTGGCAGCCCTTTAATCTAACGCATTCTTACGAGACCTACGACTGGAAGCTGGAGGACCCCCATGGGGCGACCAGGAGTAAATTACAGGAAGAAGAAGCCAAGAAGGCGGCGGACGTTGAAGAGTTTGCGAAGCAAAGTGAAGCATGGAAGCGCAAGGGCGGTGGAGAGGCCGGCCAACGCCCAGGCACCAGGTCCGGCAATACCATCCTTACCGGCGGGAAGGGCGTGTATGGAAAACCGACAACAAAAAAAGAGAAATTGGGCACCTGATCCATGTCGCTACCGAGAAAGCCTGAAAGTGTAAAAAAGTTGGAAGATCTGGTCAAGAGACCGATTGTTGTGGAGGGCTACACCCTGGAGACCGTGCCGGGAGATAAACCTGAGATCATAGAAAAATTAAAGGAGTTTCACATCAAGCGCATCGAGCATCTAACAATGCTGGCCAGTTGGAAAAGGCCGCAGAGCAAAGACGAATCATTGAGGAAACAGAGGGATGCCAGAAGATGAAATAGCAAAAAGCCTCCTATCAGCTCAAAAAAACCTGGAGGAGATCCGCAACCCCTACGAGGAGACATGGCAGGATGTAGCCGACCATGTCGCCCCTATCAGGGAAGATATCAGGATGGAGAAGGCCGAGGGCCAGCGCCTGGCCACCAAGATATATAACGGCAACCCTATTTACGCCGTGCAGGTGTATGTGGATGGGATGAGCGGCCACCTTATCCCGGCCAATATTTTGTGGTTCAGACAGACTCTCAAGGTGTCGGTGAAGGACCGTTTATCGGCCCGCCAACCCGGCGCTATGACGAGGGGGCCAATGAGGCCCTATATTGCCAGGTATGAGTATATGGAGGACATCCCGGAGATAAAGGCCTGGCTCCAGGAAGCGGATATAGGCATGTACCGGGCCTATCAGCGTTCTAACTTTTACTCCGCCATGACGCCCTACTTTGAGGACGGCGGCACGATCGGCACGGCAACGATCTACTCGGAAGAGAATAAGGGTGAGGGGAAGATCGCATTCACCACAATGCACCCCGGCCAGGTATATATCGCAGAGAACCAATACGGCGAAGTGGACACCGTTTTCAGAAAGGAAAAGCTGACAGCCAAGAAGGCGAAGGAGCGATTCGGTAAGGGAAAACTATCGGATGCCGCCCAGCGTTCCCTTGAAACAAATCCATACGAAAAATATCCGTACCTGCACGCCGTTTACCCCAGGACCAAGCGCAATCCCGATAAGCTGGACGGGCTCAATAAGTCGTTTGCATCTGTTTGGGTGGATATAACCTCCAGGAAGGTCATAAGTGAGTGGGGTTACGACGGTCTACCGTACCATGTCTGGCGGTACCGCAAGAGCAGCCTCGAAACCTACGGCCGCAGCCCGGCCATGTTCGCCCTTGCCGATATCATGTCTTTAAACCTTATCAGCAAGGATATGCTCAGATCGAGCCGCATGTCGGTAGATCCGGCTTATAACGTTCCGGCGGAACTGTTAGGTAAGGTCAACATCATACCGCACGGTTTTAATTATTATGGTGACGATCATAATCGGATCGTTACGCCTGTCCAGACCGGGATTAATTACCCGATCGGCACTGACAGGGAGGACCGTATCAGGGATGTGATCGAGCGGCATTTTCATCTTGATTTTTTTCTTATGCTGACCAGGGCGAAACGGCAGATGACCGCTACAGAGATCCTGGAGCGGGCCGGCGAGAAAGCGGCCCTCATGGCTACGGCAATCGGCAGACTTAACCAGGATTGCCTTGATCCCAATATGAACAGGGTGTTTCAGATCGAATACAGGGCAGGGAGATTACCGGAGGTCCCCCAGATCTACTGGGATTACGGCGCGGGTCCCATCGGCGTCACTTATTTAGGCCCTCTGGCCCAGGCCCAACGGCGGCTTTTTAAAACACAAAGCATTACCCAGGGTCTCATAGCCCTGCAACCCCTGGCCGAGATGTTCCCTCATGTGCTGGATGTTGTGAACGAGGACGAGACAGCCAGGGAGATACTGGAATCCAATAATTACCCTCAAAAGGCTACCAGGTCTACCGAAGAGGTGGATAAAATGCGCCAGGTCAGGGAGGATCTGGCACAAGCCGAGGCGGCCAAGAGGCAGCTTATGGAGGGATTAGCAGGGGCCAAGACTTTGGCCGAGGCGGATCAGGCGAGTGGTGGCGAAATATTCAAAAACCTACCCGGTTTAATGGCACAGGCAGGAGCGGCTTAAGGTGGCAGGCGAGAAAACAGCATATGAAAATATGATTGAAAACCGGTCAAGGGATTATCAGGCGGCCTTTTCGACACCGGCTTTGACCAGGATTCTTGCAGATATTTTAACTAAGAATTACTTTTTCAGCGAGTGCAAGACCGAGGAGGAAAGAATAAAGCGGAATGTGGCAGTAAAAATATTAGAAGACATGGGCGTATTGCAGCACCAGACTATTATGCCCATTACCATAGCGCTTATTGATATAGCCAAAAAATACCCTATTAAATTACGAGAGGAGAGTAACCATGGCAGATGTAAATAACGGCGGAACACCACCCGCATGGGCGGCGCAATTACCGGACGACCTCAAGGGCAACGAAACACTGACCCAGTACGAAACCATAGGCGATCTGGGGAAGAGTTTTATTGACCTGCATGGGAGGACCGCAAACTCCGTCCAACTGTTAGGGGATAAGGCCACCGACGAAGACCGGGCAACCTTCTATAACAGACTGGGACGACCCGAAACCCCGGACGGCTACGCATTACCGGAGCCGCAACTCCCGGAGGGCATGCCTTACGACAAGGAGGGAGAGCAGAAATTCCGTAAGGTCATCCACGACCTGGGCCTCAGCAAGGCAGCGGGTGAGAAGCTGTTTTCGACATATAACGAGGAGGCCGTCAAGGTATTCGAAGACTTGCAGACAAAACGCAAGACGTATCACGACGACCAGGTCAAAGCCCTTCAGGGAAAATGGGGAAACGATTATTCGAAGAATGCAGAAAACGCAATGGCAATCGCCCTGGAGCATGGAGGCGAGGACTTTGCGAAGTTTCTGGAAACAAGCGGGCTGGGCGATAATCCCAGGTTAGTCGAGTTCTGCTTTAAAATCTCCTCCGAGATTGAAAAGCTAAAAGGGTTTATTGACGAGGATAAACTGCTTACCGGAGATCGAGGAGGAGGAGCAGAGGATGAGAGCCCGGCGGATCAAATTTTCCCCGAAATGAAAGCAGCAAATAAAGGAGGGTAGCAACAATGGGAACTATCGGAACCAATGTATACACCCTTGCAGACTGGGCCAAGCGGATCGGCCCGGACGGCAAGATAGCCAAAATAGTCGACATCCTCAGTGAGACCAATGAGGTATTGGAAGATGCCCTCTTCAAAGAGGGTAATCTTCCGACCGGTCATCAGACCACCGTTTTGACCGGGCAGCCGACCGTCACCTGGCGCAAGCTCAATCGTGGTATTCAGCCGAGCAAGTTTACCACCATTCAGGTCACAGACACATGCGGCATGCTCAGCGCCCTGGCCAAGGCGGACAAGGGGCTCGTCGAACTGAACGGCGGCACCACACTTGCCAGGCTGGCAGAGGAAAAACCCTATATCAGCGCCATGAACCAGGACCTGGCAGGCGGTATTTTTTATTACGATACCGACCTGACCCCGGAGAAGTTCCTGGGGATGGCCGCCAGGTATCCATACTCGGATGCCCCGAACGTGATCAATAACGGCGGGAGCGGCAGCGATGTAACGAGCATCTGGCTGGTAGGCTGGGGAGAGAACACCGTCCACATGATTTTCCCCAAGGGCACCAAGGCCGGTATCCAGCATACCGATGTGGGTAAGGGCGAGCCTATCCTGGTATCCGACGACCAGACACCGGCCGGGGAGTATCTGGCATTTGTGAGTTGGTGGGAGTGGAAGACCGGGCTTTGCGTACAGGACTGGCGCTATATCGTCAGGGTATGCAACGTGGAGACCGCCGGAGACGCCAACACGTTTGATCATAAGTATCTGATCCAGGCCTATAACAAAATACCCAACATGAAACTTTGCAAGCCGGCCATCTACGTCAACGAGACCATCAAGACACAGATGGATATCGCCGCATCTGACAGCAACAACCGCTTTTTCACGCAGGTTGATGATGCTTTCGGGAACCCGGTCACCAAGTTTTGGGGTATCCCGGTCCGTAAGGTGGACCAACTGTTGAACACAGAGACCGCCCTGGTAGCGGCATAGGTCGTTTCTTGATCGAAGTATTTAACATTTAATCAGAAAATCCTTGCGAAAGGAGGATAAGCAAAATGTTATTAGATGGACATACCGAGTTAAGCAATGCACAGGCCATTACGGTAACAGATGACAGTGAGGACATATGGGATACCCAAACCGATTTTATCGGGGCCGGGAGACCCCTGCCCATTCAATGCGCTGTTACGACAACCTTTACCTCTGCCGGCGCAACCACACTGACCATATCGCTGCAGAGCAGTGACGATTCAACTTTTGGCAGTTCTACGACACACTGGGCAACAGCCGCCCTGGCCAAGGCGGCGCTGGTAGCAGGCTACGCTATTGAGCTGCCCCCCATACCGGAGAACACGGACCGGTATGTGAGGCTCTATTACACCGTAACTACCGGTCCTTTTACGGCGGGCAATCTTGACGCAAATGTTGTGATTGATAAACAGTCCAATAATTACGAAAAGATCAGCTTTTTCAATGGCCTGTAAAACCGGGCCATGAAGCATGGAGCATGGAGCATGGGGCGGGGAGTTAAATATCCTGCCCCGGCTCTTTATCTCAAAGAAAGGAGAAGGGAAAAATGGCAAAAAAAGACGAGCTTGAGGACAAGCAGATGATGCTGACAGCCCTGGAAGAGGATATCCTCAGCCGCATGGTCGAGGTAGAGAAAAGGGAGATGGCCCTGCAGGACAAAGAGGATAACCTGGAGGCACAGAAGTCTGCGATAGAAGACAGGAAAAATGACATTGAAACACGCTTGAATGAAGTTGCAGAGCGGGAGGCAGCCATGGCCGGAAAGTCAGAGGAAAGCCTGAAGGATCCGGTACCCATTACGCCGGCACGCAAGCGATTGAGATATAAATGTGTCAAAAAATGTCATCATCCGGTAAGCCCCACAAAACCTGCCACCTGCAAGTTATATTACCCGGGCGAAGATTATTACGCATTTGAGGGCGACGAGGTGCCAAAGCATTTCCAGTTGATCCGTGACGCAGTAGACGAGCTGGAGGCCAGCAAACTGATAGATGAAGAGAACCAGCGGACCCTCCCCCCGTTTTTGGCAGACAAAGTAGCAGCGGTGCACGGCGGCAGTTAAGCCGGGAGAGGGTAAACCATGAAAGGAGACCAACCCATTATGGCCACGAAAAGCAAAGATCCGCCTATGGTCAATCTGAATTTCCCAAAAGGCTCGGGCGTGGAACCCAAGGGTTTCAACGAGATGACGATCGACGGCAAGGTGAGGATTACCCTGGAGGGCACAGTAAAATCCATCAGCAAAGACGAGTATGAATGGGATAAGGGGAAAAGGTTCTCGGTCAAACCATCAAAATGCAAGATCGAACCCACGGGGATCCCCGCCGACAATGCCGACGACCTGTATCCCAAAATGCAAAAGAAAAAAGGGTAAAAAAAAATGGCAACAGCCAAAGATATATGCAACATGGCACTGGCCAGGATCGGGGACTTCATGATTGAGGAGAGCGCCCAACCCCCCAACTTTACGGGCAGCGAGCCCTATGCCCTGCTTGCCAACCTGCTTTATGAACAGAAGCGGGACGAGGTCCTGGAGATGTTCCCCTGGCCGTTCGCAAGGCGCCGTATCAGCATAGATTCCGATGACCAGATAAAAGACATTACCGGGGCCACCCAGGCCGATCCCGTTGTCATCACATGCGCCGGACATGGCTTTACCGATTATCGCCATGTCTATATATCCGACGTGGGGGGCATGACCGATTTAAACACCAATACCTACCGCATCGCTAATGTGGCCACAGATACCTTTGAGCTGGAAGACGTGGACGGCACCGCCTTTGGCGCGTACACGTCAGGCGGCAAGGTGAGACTCAGGCCGCCATTTGAGTTCGAGTATGAGTACAGCCTGCCCTCTGATTTCCTGAAAGATCACAAACTCTATGACAGCGCCGCCGACTATGACATCGAGGAGAAATACCTGCTTGTCAATGACGATGCGATCGACCTGGAATATATCGCACAAATAACGGATACGACCAAATTCAGCCCTTCCTTTATCTATGTGCTTTACCTCACCCTGGCATATCAATTCTGTCAAAAACTGGCCGCCTCGAAGACATTAACACAGCAGATCGGCATTGAGCTGAATAAGGCCCGATTGGATATCATGGCCATCGAGGCACGGAAGGGCAAGCAGGTTGACGAGAGAGAACTTAATAGCTGGCAGACGGCTGGAAGGTTTTGAATATTGAAAATTGATTATTGAAGAATGAAGATTGAGGATCCCGGAGATGTCATTTAGCGCAAAAAAAAGAAATATCACCCTATTAGTCATATCTATTCTGGCTTTTTGCGCCCCGCTCTTTGCCCCCTGCTCCTATGCGTTAGATACCCATATTGCCATAACCAACTTCACCTCGGGCGAGCTTTCCCCTCTCATGGAAGGCCGCACCGATATGGCAAAATATCAGAGCGGCTGCATTGAGCTTGAAAACTTCTTTGTGTACCCGCACGGTCCTGCGACCAAGCGGCCGGGATTCGCCCATGTGGCAAAAGTCAAAAATTACGACAAGAAATGTCGTTTGATCCCTTTTGAATTTTCCACCGAGCAGGCCTATATTATCGAGGCAGGCGAGGAGTACATGCGGTTCTATATGAACCAGGGGCAGATCCTGAGCGGTGATCCCTGGTCCTCTAATGCGGTCTCAAATGGCGATTTCGGCGCAGGGGTTACGGACTGGACTTTGGTCAGGGGTTATGCAAGTAGTGTGGCAGGGGGGGTAACTGGACATTGCCTGGCGTTAAATGGGACCGGTGGAGGTCAGTGGGGTGTTGTTGAACAGAGTGATATACCGATCGAGGAGGGTGAAAAACATCAATTTCATTGGGCTGTCAAAGCGGGATCAGGAGTTTCCAACGCACCCCCTTATTATATTGAGGTGACATTATGGGTAGGTTTAGACAGGATATACGAATCCGGATTATCGTCCCCACCGGCCGCCTGGACGGAACACACTTTTGATTTTTATGCAAACGCATCAACCGCCGAAATAACACTGGAGGTGAAAGGCGGCGGCGGCTCCGGGGTTACCCATTATTTTGATGAAATTGAAATTAAACAAGCTGATCCCGCCTATGAAATAGAAACACCCTATCAGGAAGGGGATCTTGATGATCTGAAATGGTGCCAGAGCGCCGATGTAATGTACCTGACCCACCCGGATTATGATGTCTACATACTTGAGAGGAGCGGCCACACCAATTTTGCCCTTACCTCGATAAGCGGGGCCAGCGCCTTTACAGCCGACCCCTTTACCGGGGCCGATGATTACCCCTCATGCTGCACCTTCCATGAAAACCGGCTGATATTTGCCAACACCAACACCGAACCCAACACGGTATGGATATCCAAATCCGGGGATTTTACCGATTTTACCACCGGAGTATTGGATGACGACGCTATTATTATCACCCTGGCATCAGACCAGGTAAACGCTATTCAGTGGCTTGTGCCATCTATTTATCTCACCATGGGCACAACCGCAGGGGAGTGGCGTATCAGCGCCACAGATCCGGATGATCCCATTATCCCGACAAATATCACGGCCAAGCGAGAGCTGGTATACGGGTCCTATAACCGCATGGCCGCAAATATCGGCAAGGATATCCTTTTTATACAGTCGGCACGGAGGAAGATCAGGAAGCTTTCCTATAACTGGGAGAGCGCCGGATATGTAGCGCCCGACATGACTGTTCTGGCGGAACATATCACGGAGAGCGGTGTATCCGAGCTGGCGTTTCAACAGGAACCTTTCAGCGTTTTGTGGGCCACCAGGGCGGATGGGAATTTATTAGGTTTGACCTATTTGCCGGAGCATGAGGTATTCGCATGGCATCGCCACACTACGCAAGGCTCGTTTGAGAGCGCCGCCGTTATACCGGGAGACATGCAAGACGATCTCTATGTGGTTGTCAAAAGAATTATAAACGGAGATGAGAAAAGATTCATCGAAGTCCTGAACCCCCACTTTACCGGCACAGACCTTGCAGACGCGATTCTCCTGGACGGAAGCCTCAGCTATTCCGGGTCCCCGGTTACGGCTTTAACCGGAGCGACTATTTATGGAGACTCAGGGGTCAGCGTCCTGGCCGATGGAGGCGTGACGAGCGCCGCCGTAGACGCGGACGGAAATTTCAGCATCCTGGAAGCGGCGAGCAAAGTCCATATAGGACTCCCTTATACCGCCACGCTCAAAACCATGCGTCTGGAAGCGCCCGCCGAGGACGGCGGCACGTCCCAGGGCAGGATAAAGCGCATATCAAAGGCGATACTACGACTTTATAAGACAAAGAATTTTGCAGTAGGTCCGAACGAAGATAAGCTTTTAGACGTAGTGACCGAAAGCGGCACTACCAATCTTTTTACCGGGGACAAGGAGATAAGTTATCCGGGCGGATATGAAAAGGAGGGCTACATTACCGTAGTCCAGGACGAACCGCTACCCTTAACTATACGGTCAATTGTTGTGAAGGTTACGACAGAGGACTAAAGGAATAGGTAGATAAATTATGGAAGTTTTCCTGGTCATTATGACAATCCTCAGCGCCGCTACAGCCGCCTATAGCCAATACCAGCAAGGGAAGGAGCAGGAAGAGGCGAGGGAATATAACGCCCTTGTGGGAGAGAACCAGGCCCAGTGGGCGGAGTATAACGCAAAGCGCGAGGCGGACGTTGCCAGACAACAGGTCGAGTATGCAGAGTATAACGCCGCCGTGGCCACGACGGAAGCTGAAGAGGAAGCCCAAAAAAAGGGTGAAGAAGGCCGCCGGTTAATAGCCGCACAAAAGGCTAAATACGGCAAGGCCGGTATCTTGCTGGAGGGAACCCCGATCGATGTCCTGGTCCAGACCATGCTGGAGGTGGATTACGACCGCCTGGGTATATTGCGCCGGGGAGAGACAGAGGCCTACAACTGGAAGTATAAGGCATGGCAGTATCAGACGGGCGCAGATACCGCCATGATCGCGGGTGCAAGCACGTCCGATGTATTGCGATCCGGGGCGGCCCTCAATCGGATGCAGGGAGCGCAGGCGGGACGGGCAGGTACCTATCAGGCAGGGACAACGATACTGACAGGGGCGTCAAAGGTAGCTGATGTTTATAATAAAAGCAAGAAAAAGCAAGACCAATCATTATTAACGGGGTTCTAAAGTTATATTGAGCTATGCCAGTCATACCAACATATAGAAGGGATGATATCAACCTGGGCAGGCTGCAAGGCGGACCGGTCTCTATTCCCGGGATTCCTCCCGGTATCCATGCAGAGGCGGAATCTTTTTCTTCTGGCGCAGGGCAGGCAGCGGGTGAGCTGAGCAAGGTAGCGGATATTGCAACAGAGCTTGCGGAGAAGTGGCATAAGGCGAGCCAGATAACCGAGCTGAACAATACCCAGCTCGATACCCTGAAACAGGTAACAGATTTTGAGAAGGGTTTAGCGGGCAGGAACGATTATAAAAACTTCGAGGCTGAGTGGGATAACCTGATAGGGGGCATACAAAAGGGATACGAAGAAAAGAATTTAGATGACAATGTGTTTCAGGCCCTGACCAACGACCTGGTCAAGATGCACCTGGAGGGGGGCGTCAAGATCGGGGGAATTGTCAGAAAGAAGACGGCAGATTTTGGCCGGGCCAGTTATTTCAATGCCAAAGACAGCTATGAAAAACTTTTTTCCGGCGAGGACGAAGGGGGCCGGGAGGACATTATCCAACGATTTAAGGTAGCCACCGCCGAAAACTTCAGCGCCGGTTATATCACGGCACAGGAGGCGGGGGAAAACCTAATCAAATTTTCAGAGACTACGGAGAGGACCAGGGCGGGGCAGGATTTAAGGAGGAATCCAGAAAAATTCAATCCGGATGATTACCCCTCTCTGACCCCAGGAGACAAGATTACACTGAGTGATCATGCGCTTAGACTTCACCAGGCCAATCTTAAACAACAGATCAAACAGCAGGAAGATGCCGAAAAAGAGATAGAAAAGATCAGGACACAACTTATTGAAAACAGCGATTACCAGGCATATCAGGGGTTTTTTAATAAGACGATGACCTTTGAAATGCTTGAAGAGATAGCCAGCGCAAGGGAGATCAGCGAGGGCGCTTATATAAACATCAGAGACAGGATGGAGAAACCCGAAAAGACTCCCCAGGAAAACAATCCGATAGTCCTCGGAGAGATCCAGGAGGAGATAGAAAGAGGAAGGGATGCACGCCCGCTCCTGAAGGCCGCCCTTCAAAGGGGTGATATAAAAGATGGGACTTACATCACAATGATAGGGCAGGTTGTAAAGAAAGAATATGAAGATGCGGTCTCCTTTGTCGCACGCGCCCTGGAACCTTCTGAAGCCGACAGATGGAGCCAGGACAAACACCTCAAATATGCCGAGGCCATGGACAGGTTCAACACACTGATAGATTCGGGCATGGAGCCTGGGAACGCTTCAAAAACAGTAGTGAATTCCTATACCTCCGATCTGCGCCGATCGATTCATGGGTTGCGGAGGCCCATGTTCCTGAAGGGGCAAAAGAATAACCTGGCGGATCTTATTACAGCGGAGGAGGCCTCCGCCCAGGCATATCTCAAAAAAGAGATCTCAGAGACGGCATATCTTGATGAGCTGCAGCTTATAGATCAGCTCAAGAATATCGTATCCGCCTGGGAGAATATTAATGAGCAGGGGAAAGAGGAGTACGAAAAACTCAAGGTCGATTAAATGGAGATACCGAAAGTACAAATCGTTGACGGGATTAACACCAAGACCGGCCAGCCTGTAATGACCGAAGATTATATTCAGGATGATGTGAGCGGGGCCTATCTCGAAAACCGCCAGATCAGCCATGAATTTCATTCTCCGGCCGTGCAGGCGCTTTTCAGGTATGGGGATAAATCGCAACCAGCCGGTCCGGGAAAAGCAGAAAAGCCCGGATTAACTCCGGAAGATCAGGAGAAGAAAAAACAGGAATTTATAGATCAGCAAAAATCATCAGGGAAAACAGATGAAGAAATCCAGGCCATGATGGGCGGGCTTGAAGAACCCTGGGTCGATCCCCTACCGGCCGCCTCCGGTGGTTTTGCCGGAGCAGGGAAAGTGGCATGGAGCGCCGGTATGAAATTAATGCCCGCTCTGGCCAGGTCGATTACTGCGGCAGGTGTTGGCGCCATTGCGGACTACCCCGTAGGCATTGCCACCGAAAAGGTGGGCGAGAAGTACCCGAGGCTTGCGATGCCCTTTAATGTGCTGATAGGCATGGTCTCCGGTATGAGCGTGGAGAATCTTTTAGAAAAAAGCATCATCAAGGCTTTTTCCAAAAAGGGCGTTAAACCATCCGCCCAGCTTGTCCGGGATGCCGTTGAGAGGGTGAAGACCAATCTCCAGGCAGAAAAGGTTGATGATGAGCTTACCGCTTCTGTGGTGAAAGATATTAATGCGGAATATGGAGAGAAACCTTTGCAGGGAGTCGGAGAAGGTGATATAATCCCGCCCAGGGCTGCAATAGAACCACCCTTCGAACTTGAAACCCGCCTAAACTACGTCCTGGGCGATTCCAGTAAGCCTCTTGTAGAGCTGGCACCGGAGACAGAAAAAAAGGCCTCCCTTTTTCTTCAGACAAATATCCAGGATCTTCCCGAAAAGGCCGTCAATATTAATTTTGCCAACATCAAGTCATCGGATGATGTCCAGGAGGCCATAGCTAAGACCGCCGATCTTTTTTCGTCCGGCATCGATGCCGCCCGTCGCGGCATGATCTCAAACGAGGAGACCGGAAAGCTGGCAGATCTGCTGGGCATGGATGTCAAGACCCTGCTGAAACGCCGTAAAGGCGAGGCCTTTAACGCCGAACAGGCCACGGCTGCACGGCAGATTCTGGTGTCATCCGCAGAGCATCTTGTCGAGCTTTCTAAAAAGGCATCGAGCATCGATGCCAATGATATCGACAGGTTTGAATTTATCAAGCATCTTAATGTGCATTATGCCGTTCAGGCCCAGGTCTCCGGTATGACTGCCGAGGCTGGCAGGGCTCTTCAGGCTTTCGGTATAAGCGTGGCCGGCATGGAAGGCCAGACAAAGGCCATCAAGGAACTTCTTGAGAATCTTCCTGGTGGTATGTCTACCTCAAAGATAGCCGAAATGGTCTCCCATCTTGATACGGTAGAAGGAGTGAATACCTTTGCCCGCCAGATCCGTCGTGCAACCACCTTTGATATGGTTCTTGAGGCATGGATTAACGGTCTGCTTTCCGGTCCACAGACCCATGCAACCAATACCCTATCCAACACCCTGTTTGCCGTGTGGCAGATTCCGGAAAGATTCGTGGCCGCAGGCATCGGCCAGATCACGGGGTCCAGGGCCGTCAAGGCCCAGGAAGCTATAAGCCAGGCATACGGGCTTATGGAGGGCCTGCAGGACGGGTGGAAATTAGCCGCCAAGGCCCTGCGCACCGGCGAGCCCTCCGAGCAACTGACCAAGGTAGAGACCAGGGTGCACCGTGCCATTACAGCAGAGAATCTCCGTGAGACTATTCCGGGCAGACTTATAAAAAAGATCAGCCCCAATGCCCTGGAGCAGGGTGGTATGGCCGCCCAAGCCGTTGACCTTATGGGTGAAATGGTCAGGGTGCCGGGAAGGCTCCTCACAGCCGAGGATGAACTCTTTAAATCCGTTGGTTACAAGATGGAACTCCATGCCAGGGCGAACCGCCAGGCCATTGACGAGGGGCTGAAGGGCGTAAGCATGGCAAAACGGATACAGGAGATCATTCAAAACCCAGAAGAGATCGCCCCTGATATCCATATGGCCGCAGTGGATGCGAGCAGATATCAGACCTTCACACAGCCCCTGGGCGAAATAGGCCGAAAATTTCAGGGCATATTATCTCAAGTTCCCGTGCTCCGGTTGATAACACCTTTTGTGAGAACGCCGGTAAACATCATGAAAGGCGGCTTTGAGCGGACCCCGCTCGCCTTTGCTTCAAGGAGATTCTGGTCTGAAATCGGAGCGGGCGGCGCACGCAGGGATCTGGCCCTCGCCAGGGTCTCCATGGGATCCACAGCCATGATATCAACGGGCTATCTGGCTGCCCAGGGCCTTATTACGGGTGGCGGACCATCAGATCCTGAGATGCAGGCCGCTTTGCGCAGGACCGGATGGCAGCCCTATTCCATGAGAATAGGCGATACCTATATATCCTTTAACCGTCTTGAGCCCCTGGGAATACTTTTAGGCGCGGCAGCCGATTTTACGGAGATAGCGGGCCTGGCAGGCGAAGAAATGCAGCCTGAAATGGATAAGCTTGCCGCTGCGATCGCCCTGGCCCTGTCAAAGAACGTCACGAGCAAGACCTGGATGAAGGGCGTCTCCGAAGCCATAGAGGCCATACATGATCCCGATCGATACGGACAAAGATATATCCAGAACTTTGCCCGGTCAATGGTGCCCGCCCTGTTCGCCCAGGTAGAACGTACCATGGACCCGGAGATGGAGGCGGTATACAGCATAATAGATGCCATGAAATCCAGGATACCTGGTCTTTCCTCCGATCTTCCTCCCCGCCGCGATCTGTGGGGCGAACCTATCACGACCGCTTACAGCAAGGATCGCTCCTGGATTGAAACGGCCTTTAGCGCCCTCTCTCCATTCTATCTTTCGAAGGCAAAGGATTCGCCTATCGACAGGGAACTGATCAGGCTTCGGCTGCCCATTGCTAAACCGAAAAAAGTTATGAGCTTTGAAGGCGTGGCCCTGAATCTGCCACCACATGAATATGACCGCTTTTTGGTGCTCATGAATACCGTCCCCCTGAATTCGACCGGAAAAGGCCTGAAGAGCAGCCTGGATGACATGGTGAAAAATGATCCTCAGTACAGATCTGCAAGTCCGGACATGAAGGAAGTGCATATCAAGCGCTACAGGAATGAGGCAATGGCCCTGGCCAATATCAGGTTGCTTGAGGAGTCGCCGGCATTGAGAATGGCGGTTGATTACGGGCATATAAAACAACAGGCGGAAGCCGCGCAGTAAGGAAGCCATAGAACACAGATTTTTATAAAAGGAGTAACGCCATGAAACGGATAGGAAGATTTTTATTGATGGTAGCGGTTCTCCTGGCCTTATCGGTCCAGGCCGAGGCCGGGACAAAGAAATGGGTGTTTACCCTGATGACCGTGCCCAGTTCCGGTGCGACGGTCTATGACTCCGGGAATACCACGGCGGCCACGGCGACCACAGATACCGGTGTGTCCAACATGGCCCGCCGCTACGGCCCGATCCCTGATGAGCTGAAGACCGATCTTTACACGATTGATATCAGCGATTCGGGCGGGCTTTTCCGGGTGGACATTGTCGACCTGGACCCGTCCCAGGCGGCCACAGGTACGAGCGATTTTTCGTCCGGGACAACAGCGGCTTTCTTTATTAAGACGGCGCAGGAGAATACACCGGAGGCCTGGGCCAACGCAGAGCTAACACCGGTATTTACCGCCCTGGCTATTAATTCGGGTAATACGGTTGTTCCCTATTTCTTTGAGACAGGGCCGGCTAATTACATGCGAGGCTATTTTTTACCATCGGGTATTACGCCGTTCGATAACGCCCAGGTCGGCATTACCAGCGGGTTTGATCGAGCATGGTGGGTGCCGCCCCAGCCCTTTGTTATCGGCAATCGGGTATACAGCCTGAATGCCAATTCAGGGACAAGCACGACCGCCGCCGATGATAACGGTAACGGTATCCCGGCAGGCACCCGGTGGGTCGAGATGCAGATAGTCGGCTCGGGCAATAGCGTATTTTATACGAAAGACGGATCGAGCATCAACAGGGCCAATGCAATGACTTTAGAGGTAGGGGATTACCGGTTCTTGAACCGCAAAGAACTGAACAATCTAAAAATGGAGGCCCTGGCCGAGATCGCGGTAAGGATTGATTGCTATACCAATGAGCCATAATGGAGGGCGGTATCATGGATAGGTGGAAAACTATAATATTCTTTAGCCTGATCGTTTCATTGCTTGGCTCGGTTTTATCGCCCGCATATAGCGAGGGGAAAAGGCCCATCAATGCGAGGGTGATGAGAGATCCCGCTTATCTCTTGAAGAAAGACAACACCTGGTCGGGTACGCAGACCTTCAAAGGGATTGCATTTTTTGACGGGACCACCATGACTACAGCGGCGGGCACAGGAGGTGTCTCAGGTGTCAGTCTTTGGGCGGATAGCGGAGCAACCTTAACAGGTGCGGCTAATTTTGGATTGACGGCAGGAGCCGGTATCAACCTGACTCCATCAGATAGCGCCGGTGGAACCTTTGGCCTGGTTATTACTTCAACCGCGACCGCCGTTGGTGCGTCGGGGTTGACTACAATCCAGACTGATGATGGGACCGAAGCGGAGTCAGCCATTCTTGGGGATGCCGTAGGGGGAATGTTCCTGAAAGGTCTTAACGGGCTTAGCACGACAGCGACAGGGAATAGTGTTTATGTTACTGTTGACGGTGGGGTGTCAAAGACTGTGACTGTGCCTTCTGGGGTAAGTCTACGTGTAGTTGGAGCCATAACCGTTACGGACAGTGGAATTACGAACGAAGGTAAGCACTACCTACCCCAACAGAATAATGCTATAACCCCTACGATTGCTTTTGGAGATATGGATACTGGAATTTATGAATCAGAAGATGATTACTTAAGGTTTACCATAGGAGGTATCGTAAGATTTGGGATAAATCAATCTTACTTTTTAGGATCAGGAGGCATAGGAAGCCCAGCAATACTAAGGTATCCTGGATCTTTTGACTTGCCTTCTTATTCGTTTAACATTGATGAAAATACTGGTCTTTATAGGCCAGCAGCGGATATGCTCTCATTGGTTGCAGGTGGGGTGGAAACCGCAAGGACAATGACCACAGGTTTTTTTATTCCAAAACTTCTATTTGGATCAGACAGTGGGGCCACCCTGTCAGGCGTGAGCGTAGTGATTGTAAATGCTAATACTTTTAATGCGGATGATGTTAGATCTGGGGTGTCGCCACTGGTTGGTTGGCTCAAGATTGATAAGGACACGTATCCTAACGGCATCATCATCGACAGTGTTTATATGCAGATATTTAGTAATGCTACAGATTACCAGGTCGACGTGGAGGAGTGGACCGCCGATGCCTGTCCGTCTCACGATAATGATATCGAAGCAGATTTAAGGGCAAATACTACATCTGAGGTTGAAGTGCGGGGAACTGATATTGACCATCGAGTTGTGGAAGGTGGGAACTGGGTTTTCATAAACTTCGATGATGCGGATCTGGTTCAACAGACTTATATCAAAATCAAGGGGAGGATAAGATAATGCGGTGATGGGATGTTTGTCATGTTTCACACGCTTTCTGGAGTAACAAAAGTTTCATTTCAAATGGATTGTATACAAACTTACAATTAATCTGGGGATGACGGGGAATTAAGGAGGAAATATGGAAGTAACCTATCCAGGAGGATGTGATACGAATTTACAGAGGTTTGAGTTTTTAACCAGCCTCAGAGAAAAACTGCGATTACTCTACAATCTCATGAGCTTGTGGGCGTCCACTGGTATAACAGAGGTGAAATATAATAATCTGCCCCAACGCATTAAAGACAGGTATCCGTATGTTGCGGTCCTGTCTGGTGCTGATTTTACAGATTTTGTGGAACTGGTTTTTAAGAAAGCAGAAAAACCTATCCATAATGCAATAGAAGATGCAAGGGCAGGCTATATCACAGAACTAAAAGGGCAATACTTGGAAAGCACAACATTCAGTCCCGACCTGGAGGAACACATTGGCCTTTGAAGATTTACAGAATGATTATACGTTAGGCGGGGCTCAACAGGCTGTTTTAAGTCCAGCCGCAAATGCTTGCACGTTTACTCAATTTGAAAGGCAAGATGAGGCTTGGTTGCAAAAAAGTCATGGGGCAGATCATTTTAATGGCGATTTTACGCATACGTTTAAACTAAAACTGACTGCTGAGAATGGCGTTTATCCAATGGTTCTGCTTTGGTTGTTAGCTAATCAGATTGATTCATGGGATGATATCAGAACTGAGAATGACGATACACAGGACATAAACATATATGTAGGTAAAGCCAGGCTTGGCGTTGTTGAGGATGGAGTTTATAGACATTCTGATACTGCCAACTCTCTCGCAAGCGATAGCACACAATATTATATCACAGTTGAAAGAGATGATGATGGCGGAGCTAATGGCACTGGCCAATTAACTATGAGAATTCATACCGTTGATTATTTCGGAGAGGCCGGTTCTATTGAGCTTGAAACTGAAACAATAGATTGCAGTGCAGGAGAGCAAAATGATTTTCAGTATTTCTATCCTTGCAACCAATATGTAACAGCATCACTCCTATCGTATTACAGTGGAGTTTGTGAGGATTACAATTTACATGAGGGCGCTCCCCCCGCAGGCGAACCAAGTCGACCGCCGATGTTTATCAATATAATGACAATGAGCAAGCTGGTATTACCATTTCTATTTTTAGTTGGATGCCTTAGAAATCCGATGCTGACGGATAGGGAAAAATTCAACCCATTGAAATGGATAAAGAAATGAAATGATGGTATGGCGTGAGAGATTAAAGAAAGGAGGGCATATGAAAAAGATTGTTGTGTTACTTGTCGTAGTCGTTTTGGCAATGGCACCCCTGGTGTTCGCCCAGGAGGAGAGCGCAAAACAGCAAGAGATTACTCTCCTCGAGGAACGGTTAAAATCTATTCAGTGGGAAAACCTTTACCACCAGGAGAGATTACAGCAGCTCCACGCGGCCTGGCAAAATATTAGCGCGAGAATCAACGCATTGAAAACCTACCAGGTAGACGCCATAAAGGGCGAGGTAAAGGAGGAAGATAAGCCCTCGGCACCCATCCCGGAACAGATAGAAAAAACAGAGGAAAATGATCAGCAAGACCAATAAAGATGGAAAATCTTTCAGTAGCCATAGACTGGGTTTTCAAGGCGATTATAGGTGTCCTCTTTTTAGGCGTCACCATATGGGCAATCCGGGGATGGATAGAGGCAAAGACCGAGACTCATAAACCAAGTGATCAGGCAGTTACACTAGACGAATTAAACAAACACTGTATTAGAGAGCAGGTCAAAATGGAAAAAGAATTAAAGACAGAGATTGGTCACGTCAGAGAGCTTATCGAGAAGGATCTGGAGCATGGGCGCAAAAAGTTTGATCTGCTATTTGGCGGGATCAAGGAGATAAGAGAAGACTTTAATAGCAGCATAAAGGTAACAAAAGAGGATTTTACAATGGCCCTGTCTAAAATGGGCGATAAAATCACTGAGGCGATATCCAGTGTGAATGGTAAGGGTTGATATGCGAGAATGCAAGATAGACGATGTTTGCCATAACGTATTAAATTATGTGCCTGTTATCAAGGGCATGATCATTGATATCGAGCGGGCCATAGAGGCCGAACTGGACCCGGAGGAGATCCTGGAGAAGACAAGCAGGGTCAAACACCGGTGCGAAAATATAGAACAGTTCTTAAAGGCTATTATCGGGAACGGCGAATCCAAACGGGAAACCGTCATATCTGTAGCCTGGAGCTATTTGGGGACTCCCTATCTTTGGGGCGGCGATGATCCCGCCGGCTTTGATTGCAGCGGGTATATAATAGAGTCCCTTAAATCAGTGGGGTTGTTACCCCGCAAAGGCGACTGGACAGCGGATACGCTTTACCACCGGTTCGTCGATCTCGAAATAGAAACCCCGGTAAGGGGCGCCCTTGTATTCTGGTTTAACAGCGCGGGCAAAGCTGTCCATATAGAGCTTTGCTTGAACGATACCCTGGCCATAGGGGCATCCGGCGGCGGCCCTCTTGTAAAGACATTAAATGATGCCATGAGAGAAAACGCTTTCATCAAGGTGCGCCCCATAGATTCACGGGCGGGGATGCGTAGATATATAGACCCATTTTAATCCACAGATTTCGCAGATTACACGGATTACTCTAAAGTGAAGTTTGGAAGTTATCAAATAGAAAGCAGGCGTGAGAACGGGATATTGCAATTTGCTCCCGTGAGTTTCTGGGATGCCACCAAAGAGGAATTAGAAAATAATACTGGTGGGTGAGGCCCCGGGAAATTTGGGGACTGGTTAGTCCCTGATACAAACTATCTTCAAAATATGTTCCCGGCCTGCCAGAAACATGACTGGATGTATCACAAGGCAGAAATAGAGGAAGATAAATTAATAGCCGATCTTGTTTTCCTACTTAATATGATATTGCTTGTAATTCATGAGGATAATTTTTTGGATAAGAATAGACTTTATCGGGCAATGACATATTTCATTGCTGTTTATTATTGTGGTGGCGGTGCGTTTAGTGGAGATGAGGCCAAGGAACTACCTGTTCGGGACATAATCAATGAGTTAGAGATGCAGTATTTACCATCTGAAAGGAGAAAACATGGAAGATTTTGCAGCCCAAATAATGGCTATATTGGTACCTGCAGGTGTGGCCGTTGTCGGGTCCCTGATTGCCTGGGGGTTGAAAGAGTTGAATGGCTATATCAGGTCTAAGACCAAAAACGAGGCTATTAATAATGCCATGGGGCAGATATCGGAAATAACTCTCAGTGTGGTTAATGACCTTGAGAAGACTGCCAGGAAAGCGGCGGAGGATGGGAAATTGACACCAGAAGAGGCCGATGAACTAAGGCGGATGGCGATAGCCAAGGTTAAGACTATGGCCCCCACGGCCATCACAGTGGCCAACAAGGCCGGGATGGCCTATATGGATGATTTTATCGGCGGTAAAGTCGAGCAGATGGTCCAGGTGTCAAAGCGAATAAAAGCGTCCTAAAAATTTTAATCGTCCTGGTAATACATTATCGAAAAATTAAAAAGCCCAGGGCTTGCAACCTGGGCTAACTTATTGTTTTTACTTGGTCGGGACGACTGGATTTGAACCAGCGACCCCCGCGTCCCGAACGCTATTTCTGTCTAAATAATCTATTGATTTAATTAAATAATTTACTGGTAATACAAAATGATTTTGGTAATTATGAGGGGGCAGATGGTATGAGAAATAAGATTGGCGTGGGATGGTGTGGTCTTTTGTAGGACTTTATATAGATAAAATGAGGACTTATAAAAAACATCGCGCTGGATTTTGAGAAATATTTAATTTGAGAAATTTGGGCGGTTTTTGGTGTTTTTTTGCAGATGGTTTGAGAAAAAAAACCCGGCTTTTGACCGGGTTTTTTTTGAAATTAAATGGGCTTAAATTTTAATATATTTTTCGATGGCGTCGGGTGCATCCCAATGGCCGGCCTGCCAGAAAGCGGTCGCCCAAATCTCGATGCAGGCGAGGTCGAACGGGTGCATCGAATGGAGGGTATCGAGGAGATGTTTCTTATCGACACCCCATTTTTTATCCATACCCTCCAGCTCAATTCCATCGCTAACCTGGAGGATGACGACCTGGCCGAGGATTTGACGGGTCATTGCATAGGCATTATGGAGATCTATAATTAATTTTTTTTCGCCGTCCGTGAGACGGGCCAGGGCGGACTGTAATGTGCGCCGATACAGGGGAGGGAATGCCTCCAGGACAAAAGAAGCCCCCCCGTTTCGAGTTTCAAAATTACTCTCTAACCATTTTGCAGAGGCCTCGGAGATTCGAGGCCCGATGCCGACTTCTTTTTTCATAATTCCTCCTTTCGCCCGGGCTGGATACCGGGCATTAGGTGGGGTTAAATAATCTCTCTGTAATAGGCGGCCTTATCCCAATCAAGGCTCCCGAGATCATCAGAGTTAAGCTGTAAGGCAATGGTTGTCGGCATGTATACGATTGCATAACGGATATCCTCAATAGTTATAATATCCAAATACACATCATAATCATCCCCGGATCGATGATATTCGACATTGCAGGCATCAAGGGCATCGGCTACGCCGGGCGGTAAATTATCCTTGTCAACCTGCTTAAAGCCGTCAAGGTCATAATCGGAGGCATCTTGACAGTCATCCTCACTAATGTTGTCAAGATCAACAACTCCATAAGATGGGCGGACAGCCTCTCCGTGTGAGAGATAGTAAGGTCCGTCCCCCTGGATATCGTCAATCATGGCCTCGGCCTCTTCGGGGCTGTCAAACTCTGCAATGTCATCACTCCCGTGATTGGGATTTTCCTCAAGGTCTCGGTAGCTCAAAAAACTCTCCTGAGGTGCGTTGCATGTGCCTTGGTAATAATTCGGGGTTACTTTTATTGCGTACATTTTTTTTTCTCCTTTCGCCCGGCCTGGTTACCGGGCTGGGATGAGGGTTAGATATAATTATTATGGCAATCAAGTCCGTAATTTACAAGACTACAAGTTTTACAATCTCCCTGGTTTTGGGAGCAATAGATTTTAGCTTCTTTTAGGAAAGCGGCGGTCCTCTCTTTTTCGGTTAGGTATATCCCTATTTGAGATATACCCCATTGTCGCTCATCCCATCTTTTTTTGAGATTTGACATTATTATCTTTTTCATAATTTTTCCCTTTCCCGCGTGTGAGATGCGCGGCCCTTTTCGCCCGGCTTGGGTACCGGGCTGGGTAAGGAGGTTTTTATCTTGCTGTAGATAATATAATAGATGTATAGCAGATGTCAAGATAAAAATGAAGGTTTTTAAAAAAAATGCATTATTTTGGCAGGATTATTGAGTGATATTATGTTTAATTAAGGATAGGGTGAATTTAAAATTAAAAATTATTTAAACGATGCAATTATAATGATAAAAATAATTATGACGATAATGCCCAAAACGACCAGGCAGCCGATATTTAGAGTTTGCAGAAAGCAACCCTCTTGCGGAGGCTGTTTCTGTTTTTTGAAAACGCGGCCGCATGCAGGGCATGTGGGGGCCTGGTCTGAGACCTGGCGGTTGCAATCGGGGCAGGTTGTCAGGGGCATAGGGCGCCTTCTTTGATCGATGCTATCCTTATTATACAAAGACTCTAAAGGCCGATGGCTTTTTTCATTTCGATCCAGAGCTTGCGGCGCTCCTCAAGGCCGTCCGGGGGTTTTTCTGATTTGAAAGAGCTGTGGAGCTTTTCCAGCGCGGCGAGACACTTTTTTAGCTCCTCGCAGTCTTTCTTGAGTTTTTCGATCATTTTGCCCTGTTCAGCGGCGCGGCTGAATGCCTTCAGGTTGGAGAGGAGCGCCCGGAGTATAGCCTGGTCACCGGACACCATGATATTAGTAAACATAGTCATGGCCTGGCCCAGGTCTATCGCCCCGGGATCGGGACGATCGGCCATCCTGCTTCCGAAATAGTCCTCATATTTACCGTTTTCCGGGGATCACACAAGCATACCGTCCGCGTCCAGGATCTCCTCATCACCCATCTTATATCTTACCCCTCTATCCTTAATACTGAGGCCCTGGGAATCAAAAACGTCGTGTTCTTTTAACCCGCCATTTGGACCATAGATTTTTATATCAATATAATCTTGAACTCCAACATGATCCTTAATTTTAACCGGATGTTTTAACCCTTTGCCTGTAACAAGCCAATATGCATCAATATCGAATATAACAGCGATTTTTTCTAATTTTGAACCTTTCGGTAAAACCCCCTTAAGTTCCCACCTTTGGATAGTCTTAGAGGAAACGCCAATTTTTGCCGCAAATTCTTCCCTACTAAGAGCCCCTCTCACCTCAATTAATCGATCAGAAATGGACATTTTTAATATTTTTTTTGGTTTATAATTATTTTTTTTTTCTTAAACCAGATTTGAAACCACCCTTAAACATCACAACTAATTGATATAACAAGTAATACTATGTATCTCAACGAGCAGGAAAAAAATAAGATCTTAAACCTCATAAATATCTTTTTTTCTTGACAAGCCACAGTAATACAAGATTTTATGGAATTTCTAAGGGTGGTAGTTTATTAATTGATTTTCGATGTAATGTCAAGTCGGTGTGGTGGTAGATCCGGGTTGTGGTGCCGGTGCGGCTGTGGCCGGCGATCTCTGAGGTGGATTTCAGGTCAGCGCCGGCGCCCAGCATATTAGTTATAAAGGCATGACGGAAGGCATAGGGCGGGAGTTTTCTTGCGATTCCCGCTTTTTTTTTGGTTGTGGAAAAGGTGTGAGATATTCTCAAAATGGGTTTGTTTCTCAGAGATGATTTCTCTTAACATTCGTATTTCATTCCTTAATTTTCTATTTTCATTAAGAATTTCAATCTGTTCCTGAAAGGATAACCCCTCTTTTTCCGCTTTATCGTTAATTTCCCCATAGGTTTGTATGAGTCCGGTAAGGATTGTCGTTCCTCGTGGCGATTTGGAAGTCTCAGGGGGGGATTTATCACATTTCTTGCATAGATCTTTCAAATGTTCAGGAATCTCTAAATTTAAAATATTATTAATTCTATTTTCAGGTAGCCAACCTCGATTAATCCATGTAGAGATGTTGCCCGCTGTAAAACCAGTTTCGTTTATCTTTTCAGCTAGTTTTGTAATCCAGCCATGCATGATTTTTATGTTTTCATGCTCTGCATATTTTTGAAAAAAAAGCTTAACATAATTTATTTCTAACAAATCTTGTATTTTTTCCTTGACATGTTTAAGATAACCTGTATCATATATGCAAACACCCTATAAAACAGGGTATCAAAGAAACTTTTTTTGAAAGGGGACCAGTTATGAATTCGGAACCAATATCAGCCATCACATCGAATAGTTTCATAAGAAATTACCTTATTTAGAAAGGAGACCAGCATTATGCGCACACAAACGACTACAGACCTGAGAGAGAAAATCGTTAAATTTATCAAAACCGAGGCCCAGGGCATGTCTTTAAATGAGGTCAACCAGGCACTAAAAGAAGTGCACGCAGACCTTGAAGCAAGCGCCGTTATCAAAATTATCGATCATATCAATAGCGCGGGAAGCGCTTTTGATATACCAGCCTATAAATACCAGAATGTATCAAAAGAAGCAAGCAAAAAGGAGTAAAAAAAATGGAAGATCAACTCAGCCCCGGGATACCCCAACAGAGCGCGCATATGGCCGTGCTGCAGCTCCGGCTGCTGAAATTTCCTCTAATAAATATCAGGAGATCCCTGTCCAAGCTGACCGGGATCGGCCACCTGGAAGTATCCCTAAAAATCGGCAAAAAGCGCCAGGAGATCACCAATACAATGCTTGGACAGCGGCATAATATTGAGATCCAGGAGGCGATTGCCAGGGTTTACCAGGTGCCGCGTGAGTTGTTGTTTGATGAAAGAGGACCGGATGCCGGCAGAGCAGCTCAGGCTAAATCTGAAACCGAACGCCGTTGATGACGGCAAAAAGACCCATCGACTGACATTAACGGCGCAGTTGCCACGCCGGAAGCCGACCAGGCCGCTCGGTTACATTACGGACTACAGGACCGGGGAAAGACATCGTTATGGCAATAAAAAAGGAAGAGGGTAAGGGGATATCTGATCAAGGTATCACTTTTTTTATGCACAAAGAAGATCATAAAAAATTAATCGCGGCGGGCATTCGGATTTTTCAGAAAGATAAATCCCTGCTCGTAATTCGGGAGGCGACCACCGGTTATAATAGCTGGCAGGTGCGCCACAGGCACCGGAGTTTAGGGGCGTTAAGAAAAACCTTTAATAAGTTGATGAAAGATCCCAGGGCGGTGAGAGGTTGATGGCACGACGAAAACAATATTTACTTATATCGCTTAGCTGCTTTGCCCTCGCGGTTGCTATCCTTTATCTTTTTTCAGGCTGTACGCCGCGTTATGTAGCAAACAGGCAGGCAGCTGAGATTTACAATCATAGAAGTTTTAATGATCTTTACATACCCTCCGATCTTCATAAGATCATCACCCTGCCCCCTTTAACCATTCACATTGTCGGGAGACACGAATTATTCGACTGGGAGCCCGCCCAGGACGTCAGGAATGGCGTGTTCGGTTATGCTGATTCCTTGCGCTGGGCGATCTGGCTGTTAGGTGTGCGTACAAATGTGGGAGTGATTGTCAATCAAAATGTGCTGGGACATGAATGCAAGCACTTCCTGCATCGCTACGACAACGCAGTCGCGAACCCTCATAACTACGATAAAATCAGGGAGGTACTAAGTGATGGAGATAGCGGCTATAGAGGCGATGGAGAGTGAACACGACTTTTTTGTAAGTATGGATCTGCTGGTTTGCACCCTCGAACACTTGGGAATCAGATGTAATATTCCCTTTAGTTTTACTGATATCCCCCTGGGAGAGCCTGATTATATACGAACCATTTGAGGAGAGGGAGTAATGGGAATCATTAAATGCGTAAACCGAAAATGTCGCTACTTTGATGCGGGAGAACCCGATAATTGCTCTCATCCATTGGGGCAGATTCAGGTGTGCATAGATGCAATAGTTCAAGACGTGACGGTTTCAAAATCTAAAAACTTTTACTTAGATGAATTGAGGAGCAATCAGTGTGTATGTGAAAAGCCAAAGAAACCAAAGCACTCTTTTTGTCCGGAATGTTTTTATAAACTGCCAAGGGATTTGCAGGTGGATCTCTATCTGAGAATGAGAGAGGGATACGAGGAGGCTTATGCCGCTGCTGTTAATTTTTTGGAGGAGAGCGCCTGAATAAAGGATATTTTGAATGCTTTTTCCAGAAACTAAAATAATTCTTGACCTCTGCGGAGGCTCAGGGGCGTGGAGTAAAGACTACAAGGATGCGGGGTATGACGTGCGGATTATAACACTTCCAGACCATAACGTGATTGATTTTATCCCACCTAAGAACGTTTATGGGATTTTGGCAGCCCCGCCATGCACAGAATTTAGCAGAGCAAGGAATGGACACCCAGAAATAGAAAGAGACTTCATTAAAGGAATGAACCCGGTTAATGCTTGCTTCCGGATTTTTTTTCAATGTGATCCTGTTTTTTGGGCCTTAGAGAATCCAATGGGACTTTTAAGTCGATGGCTCGGAAGGCCGCATTTTTATTTTGATCCGTGGGAATTTGGAGACCCATTTACAAAACGGACAGCTATATGGGGAAAATTTAACCGTCCGATCGCAAAATATATAAAAAAAGCAAAAGTGATGACCGAAAAGCAAATCATTGAATGCCAAAGAAACAATAAGCCTCAAGATAGAGGTAATAGCCTGGCGAAGGCGGAAAAGCGAGCAATAACCCCCGCAGGATTCGCAAGGGCGTTCTTTGAGGCTAACCAATAGATGGGGAGTAACAGCCTCAAGCCATGTGGAACGAAATTCTTTATTGTCCGGAATACGAAAGGGATCTTCACCGGGCGGTTTGTGAATGGCACCAGGAAGAAAATGATCCGAAGTGTGAAGGATGCTTAGAAGGTGAGAAGGTTAGAAAGTGAGAAGGTGAGAGGGGGAGATACATGCCGCAGACTTATAAGAAGTTATGTCTTGAATGTTTAAGGGAGTTTGAAACCCCAGGAAGTAAGGGCTGCCCTTATTGTTCAAGTGACCGATGGAATTTTATTAATGACTCGGGCCGGATAATAAAACCGTATCTTGATGTGATTAAGAGGCGGAGAGGTTTTAGGAGGAGGGCTTATGGACGAAGGTAAAAATGAAGACGGGGCGCTTGACAGAAAATTAAAAGACTTTTACCAGCGTACCGAAGGGCGGCCAATGGAGGCTGTTTTAGAAATAGTTCCGCCAGGCAAATTCCCGGTCCCGGAGGGGAAAGCAGACAAAGGCAAAAAAGAGATCCTGGTGGGCTTAGTAAAAAATCATGTAATTATCAATTTCGGGAAGCCGGTTGCCTGGATAGCCATGAAAAGGAAAGAAGCTTTTTCACTGGCAAGGGCGATAAGGGGAAACGCCAAGAAAATAAAATGAAATGCGCTGATGTGTATACCCTGCTTTTCGAACCGGGCGAGGTGACCGAGATCCGGGCCTTCGGCCTATCTGGAAAGAGTAAAGCCTGGGAGGGCTTTGCCAGGGGCGCCGGTATTGTCTATGGATACTTTGACAATCCGGAGGATTTCGGCAGATGCGCCGAGGCCCTGGACAAAGCAGCGGCGCCGGGCATCTATTTTACCATTAACCCGGTTACTCCCGTCCTCCTGGCCAGGGCGGCCAACCGCCTGAAGGCGGCCGGCATGAAGACGGCCACGACCAGCGATAAGGACATTTTGTGTTTACGCTGGCTTTACATCGACCTGGATCCCAGGCGGCCATCGGGTATTTCATCCAGTAAAGAAGAGTTGAAGGCCGCAATCAAATTAAGAAATAAGATCTTTAAATATTTTAGGGGTGAGTTTGAGTACGAGGGCGGCGTACCGGCAGTATCCGGCAACGGCACCCATCTTTTGATCAGGCTTCCCGATCTGGCATTGACCAACCGCGAGGACCCCAGTGAGGACCCGAACGTCATTAAGATAAGGGACTGCTTGAGGGGTCTGGCGGAAAAGTTCGACACCGACCAGGTCGATGTCGATAAGAAGACCTTTAACGCATCGCGTATATGCAAGGTATACGGCACCACGGCCAGGAAGGGAGACCACACGCCCACCAGGCCGCACCGTAAGAGCTTTTTAGAGCCTAAGTATATGGAGCCCGCCCTGAAGGGACTAGAGGGCGGTTAGGCGTCCGTTTCATATTAACTGTTAGCGTCGATGCAGCGGCGGTACCGGGGGACGTCTGTAAAATGTTTTTCCCGGCCGCCGGCCTCCGAAAGGGTAGACAGCGGGTTTTTGAGGGCTTTTACCGGAGCCTTTAAGCTATCCGAATTGACGCACACCCGCACACGTCAAACGTCATAGGCGGCTGGTCCGCACAATCGGCCGCCTATGATCCCACCTTAAGCAAAGGAGAAAGGGGGACCACCGATGCAAGAAGGAATAGGTTTTGTAATAGAGCCAAAGAAGGGACACGTCGTGCCTTTTCAGGCCTCCAGGCGGATCGATGGGGATATGCTGGAGGTTACTATAGTCGATGGCCGGAAGGTGAAAGTATATCCGTCGGCTATCAGGAGATATCCGGCACAAGATACAGTGGGGAACAAATAGGGATAGTGGTCAGCGGAGGCCTCCGCAGGACCTGGCCGGCGCACACGATCGCGGGGCCATTTCATATAGTTTAATAAATTAAAAATAAAAGGGACTTAATCACTATTATTTTTTTATCCAAAATCAGGAGACACAACATATAGTATGAAAAATAAACCGGCGCACAAAATAGGGGAGCATCAATGGGAGATTCTGAAGGCCGCCCTGGGATTTAAGGGCAGCGAAGCAGAATTTGACAAAGGACTCAAGAAAATTGCCGCAAAAACAAGGGCCAAAGAGAGAGATAGAAATAAAAGAGGTCCACCAAGCTAAGGGATTAGGGATAGAAATTAGCCTGGTTTACCCACCGGTCAGGTTATGGCTGCCGGTTAATTATGTCCAGTTTGTGACCAGGGACTACCAACACCCGGACCATAAAATTGCTCTTATACCCGTCTGGCTTCATAAGCGGACAATGGATAAAGCAAGGAAAGACGGATATTTTGAGGACCCTAAAGAAGATGAAGTGCCTTTCTGATATACCCATCTTATCT
>Ga0180008_1000502_pt1 | contig 32517 bp, 48 predicted proteins | sample MM_PW_MetaG_FD_121121 | JGI IMG/M metagenome (GOLD analysis project Ga0180008, IMG submission 121121) | Groundwater microbial communities from the Aspo Hard Rock Laboratory (HRL) deep subsurface site, Sweden - MM_PW_MetaG | ecosystem: Environmental > Aquatic > Deep subsurface > Groundwater... | reverse complement strand
TGCCGCCGCCTCTGCCGCCTCTGCTGAGCGGTCTTGTCCGGACAGCCAATTATTTGCCCATTCCTCAAATGACTCATCGTGGTAGACTTTAAGGGCACAGTAGATAGCAAACCGCACTCGTTGCTCTGTTGTGATAACAGGTGCTTCGATCTGCCTAATGGTGGTACATTGTTTCACTCCCACCTTCAATTTGTCATTCACTACCACTTTTCCAACCCTGCACTCCCACAGGTTATACTTTTTGAAGTCGGCATGGACAGGATTGAACATCACCGCTTTAAGAGGGTGGTCATAAACATGAATGACGTCTTTTGAACACAGGGTGTTTCCGTCTCCTGTGGCTCTATAAGTGACGCCTTCTCCCCACTGAGTACCACCGAATGTTCGGTTATTCTTGTCTGTGAGCTTACAGTATTTCACTTCTCCTCCTTCATTTCTTGTAGTAGGACTATAGCCGGGCCTTTAGGCCGTGTCTCTCCCTTGACCCACCGATAGACAGTGTTCGGGGCAACGCCGAGTATTCCCGCCAACTGCTTATAGTTTACGTGTTGCTTGGCGCACACCTCATTGATTAGTTGTTCTATTTCAGTCATTCTTCACTCCTTTTTAGTTTCATCTTTTACTAGGGCAAAATACTCTTTATCTGTCTTCTTATTTAATATATCGTGTTGCCAACCATAATGTTTTGTGAGGTGACAATGCTTCCCACAAATAGTACAAATTCCCTTAGCTAGTATCATTCTCCCCTCCTTCCCTGACGTTTGCCTTGCTGGTTTGGCTTATCTAATTTCTGTGGGGAGCAATCCACACTTACCAGTTCCAACCCTCACGATGCTCAACTGAGGGGATGTGCTCTCAACACCACCAGCAAGGCAAGTGGTCAAGGTATCTGGCTAGTTATTTGAAGTCGTCTACTATTTTGTGGCATAGTTTTAGCAATTCCTCCCTTGCCCTGATTTCGTCTTCGTTTTCTTCGTCCTCTGGGTGTTCCCAATTCTCGTAGCAATCCCTCAGATCTGGCAAGGTGTTTCTAAATCTACAATAACTCGTATTACTCATAATTATTCTCCTTCCCTGATGTTTGCCTTGCTTACCCTATCGGCAAAGGCTCTAGCTCTCTTCTCTCGCCCATAAGGGACTTTATCAAAATTATACCAATCCTTGAAATGGCTTAACTCGTGGGCAAACGTGTGAGCTATATCCTCCATAGTAGTGTGGGCAAAGATGTAGAGTTTGATGTATCCTCTAACCGGTATTTCCTTACCCTTGCGGTATATTCGTATAGCACTGGGATAGATTCTACCTCGGGCAAGGCTGCGCTTTGCATTGTTGACCACGATATAGAGGCCGTCCTTACCCTTCAGCCATGTCCTTGACTCTCCCATTGGTGCCGTCTTGAGAACCTGGCTAAATAGCTTCTTCAGTTCAGGAGTAGGTATCCTTGACGTATTCTCTATCCTCATCTTGCCCTCCTTTCTCTAATCTCCTTTATTATCATCTGTTTACATAATAACACACTTACCATCATTTGTCAATACCTTTACCTTACATAATGCGATTATTTTTGTAATATTTTTCTTGCCTCAGAATTACCCTCTAAAAGTGTGCTATAATACAATACGTAGTGGTTAGAGAAGAAGGGGGTACTATATGTAGTATGGATTCTTATCGGTATATGTGTGACGACTTAGAGAGGGCTGCATTAAATCGAAGCATCATCTCTAACAAACTATTTATCTGGGCATATCTCCAGGTAGAGGCATGGCTAGCTGATAATTCTGTTACTGATTTACCCTACTGGGCTTACAGTGAAGGATTAGTTCAGGAGCGTGCAAAGGTTAGAGCTGGCAGGAAAGGTGGTATTGCCAGAGCTGCTAAAATGACATCGGGAGATCGTAGCGAATCAGCTAGAAAAGCGTCTCGTAAAAGATGGGATGCGTAGCAGACCGTATAATATAAGGGTGGAGGTATAATGACCCATCCATGACACCCGGCAGTTCCGAGTAAACGGACATTTAACGCCGGGTAGAGAGGCCCCTCTGAGAGGTTTAGATATGAAACTATTCAAGCGCAAAGACTCTGTAATACCAGAAGAGAAATATAGCCTACCCAAAGAGCCTAAACAGATTACGAGCTCATGGGTTGTTGGTCATAGCACGATGTTTTATTGGCATCTTGACTGGATTCACTTACATGAACTCTGGCAGAAACAGCCTTATATAATCCATCTGAACTGAGAGGGGGCGAGAAAAACCAGCGGAGAAGGTTACGAACCGATGGCGATGACCCCTGAGAGTAGAAGGAATAGCTGCATACTCTTGGGGTGAGAGCAAGCCGGGCTCTGTAATCGAAATACGGGAAGCTGTAGACCGTAGCCTGGTTAAGGCAATGAGCCAATTGCTTGTGGTGGAAAGACACCTGCCCCCTTGTTTATTAAAATGAAACTAACACAGAAGCAGGAGAAATACGCATATAACATATTTGCGGGTATGTCGCAGAGAGAGGCTTACAAACAGGCTGGATACTCTGTAAACTACCCTATAGCTCATGTTGACCGTAACGCTTCTGTTTTAGCCAATTCTACAAAGATACTACAAAGACTAAACGAACTTAATAGTCAAGTTGAATCTTCTGGTATTATGGCAGTCCAGGAACGTAAGGAACGCCTCTCGGAAATCGCCAGGGGCAACTTAACCGATTATCAAGAAGCTGGGCTGGACGGTTCAGGTTATATCTCGATCACTAAAGACTCTCCCAATACAGCAGCCATAGCACAGATAGAATCAGCTACCAAGTTCGATGAGAACGGGAATACCGGGACGCTGTTTACTAAGATAAAACTGCATAATCCAGTTCCGGCTATCGACCTCTTAAATAAGATGGATAAGATTTACACTGAAGGAACGACTGTTAATATAGACAACCGAAAACAAGAGGTTAAATTTGTCAACTTTGACGCAAAGGAAGTCGCCAGAACAATTATCGAAGCCGAACGACTCGGAATATCACCAGAACTACTCGGGGGCATTAGCGAGGGTGAGGCTTCCGATATACTGCCCTCACACGCCGACCTTTAAGCAGTTATTATTTTTAGCACTTAACACAGAAGAGGGATTTTACGGTGGAGCTGCTGGTGGTGGTAAATCAGACGCTCTCTTAATGGCAGCCTTACAATATGTTGATGAGCCTGATTATGCCGCTCTATTATTAAGGCGAACATTCAAAGCCCTAACTCTACCCGAAGCTCTATTAGACCGCTCTCGAATGTGGTTGCTGGGAAATGCCAAATGGGTGAATGAAAGCAACTCTTGGTTATTCCCTTCAGATGCTAAGCTAGTATTCGGCTATCTGGAGAATGATAAAGACGTAGAGCAGTATCAATCGGCAGCTTTTCAGTTTATCGGCTTTGACGAGCTAACTCAATTCACAGAGTATCAATACCGCTATATGCACTCTAGGGCAAGGCGGTTAAAAGATTCGCAAATCCCGATACGGGTTCGAGGAGCTTCTAACCCTGGCAGTATAGGGCATGAGTGGGTAAAACAGCGATTCATTGTTGAGGGGAAGGATTATAATCGACCCTTCATACCGGCTACTCTTGGGGATAATCCTCACCTTGATAGGGAATCGTATGTCAAGAGCCTGAATAATCTTGACCCAATTACTCGGTTAAGGCTTCTGAATGGCGACTGGTCGGCACGCCAGGAAGGTAATAAGTTCAAACGGGAATGGTTTGAAATTGTTGACGATTACCCTGCTGATTGTGAGCTGGTTAGATTCTGGGACTTAGCTGCTACAGAAGCTAAGAAAGGCAAAGACCCTGATTGGACTTCAGGTTGTTTGTTGGGTAAATCAAGAAACAACACGCTCTATATCATAGATGTTAAGCGATTGAGGGGAACGCCTGGGGCAGTCCAGAATCTAGTTAAACAGACAGCACAAATAGACGGCAATATCCCTATACGGATGGAACAAGAGCCTGGTAGTTCAGGTGTCAATACGATAGACCATTACAGGCGCAATGTTTTAATGGGTTGGGATTTTAAGGGCAAGCCTTCAACTGGGAACAAGGAAGTGAGGGCTAATCCTGTTAGCTCGCAGGCCGAGGCGAGTAACATTAAGTTGGTAAGAGGCAATTGGATTAACGAGTTTTTAGATGAAGCCGAAGCCTTCCCTCAAGGGGCGCATGATGACCAGATTGACAGTTTGTCAGGTGCGTTTAGGGAGTTGGTCTTACCTGAAGAAGTAGAACGGGAAGAGATAATTATATTCGATTCGATGAAGGCGTTTGGACTGGATAGGATTTAGTTGTTTAATTTCTCAATAAATAAGATTATGCTTTCCAAACAACTTGTATCAAATACTGCTGGTGCATCAGTAAACATTACATATCGCTTCCAGCGTGGATAATAAGCTACACAAGCTATTTCAGAATTACTTTTTGTATTAACGATTGCATATGCTGGTTTATTCTTAATCTTGTATATCTCTTTAGCGTGAATATATTTATTGTTTATATTTAGCATTTACTCTCTTTGTATTTTAGTTGCCATAACTTGATAGCATCATCTAAATATTCAGATTCAACTGTTACACCTTGAGATGTTATCCGGTAGCCTTGCCCCCACGATTCATAGTTATGGTATGGGTAAGTGTTAAACAATTCAAATCCACCTATAATTTCAATAGTGGCTAAAACTGTTTTATGGCTTGGCGTATTAGTGGGGTTGGCGGGGAATGTTCTGCGTATAGCTACATCAATAGGGACTATTTCGGAGAAGTTTCTTTTTGTTTTCATACTTTCACCTCCAATCTAAATCATAACCCATATCACACAGTTTGTCAAGAGGAGTCATAATGGCGACTTTAGAAGAATTTGATACGATATTAAAAGAGGCAACCACACAAGTTGAGGCTGCTTTATCCCTAGAGGATTCAGGTTGGATAAACCTATCTGCCGGTACTGAAGTTATCCCTGCTGCCAGTCGCAAGGCTACAGTCCAGGAAGCCCGGCTTTATGGGCTGAAAGACCCTCTAGCCAAGCGAGCGGTGGCTCTTATGACCGATTATAGTTTCGGAGGCGGGATAGCATGGAATGCCGAGGACAAGAAGGCTGACATGGTTCTATCCGACTTTTGGTATGCGCCATATAATAAAGCCATGTTTTCTTCCAAAGGGCAGCGCAAATCCTCTGATAAACTTTTAATAGATGGTGAGATATTCTTCGCTGTATTTCTGGGTAAGAACACTACGATTCGCCGGATAGACCCATTAGAGATAACCGAGTTTATCACTGACCCCGATGACCTTGAAAATGTGAGGTATTTTAAACGGGAATGGGCTGATGCTCAGAGTAGAACTCACGAAGACTATTATTGCTCATTTGCCAATATCAAAAATAAAGCCTGCTTGGATTCTCTAGGAGTTTCTCACCAAAAGACACAAGAAGCGTTAGTCTATCATCTGGCGATTAACGACCTTCACCAGAGAGGTAATTCGTATCTCCTTCCAGCCCTTGAGTGGATTAAGCTGTATAGAAAATTCCTTGCGTCCAGAGTAGCGGTCATGCTAGCTCTGGCAAGGTTTGCCTGGAAAGTCAAAATACAAGGCGGGTCAACTGCTGTAGATAATGTCAAGTCCACCTACGATGAAGAGGAGATAAAAGCAGGTTCAACAAGTATCGAGAATCAAGGGGCGGACTTAACCCCCATTAAAACAGATTCTGGTGCATCCCAAGCGTATCAGGACGGTAGGCAACTTAAATTACAAGTCTCTGCCGGTACGGGCTTCCCTGAGCAATATTTTGGTGATATTTCAATAGGCAATCTGGCAACTGCTAAGACGGTTGAATTACCTGTCCAAAAGATGATTGAATCCTATCAGGCTGTATGGCAGGATACCTTCGAGGATATTTATGAGCTGGTGTTGACTTATAACGGGGTTTCGGGTGACGCTCTGTATGTGGACTTGGACTTCCCTGCTGTTACTGAGGAATCGGCAGCGGTCATGTCTCAATCTATTATGCAGATGGTGCAGACATTTCCTCGATTAGCAGACTCTAATGATGTATTACAACAGGCTCTTATGACGCTAGGAATTAAGAACACCAACGAAGTTATCGAGCAATTGGACAAAGTAGCGAATGAAAGTAAGAGTGACCCTAACGTGGCTTTGAGTAAGGCACTGCGAAGCTTTAGAGAATCTATTAAGGGGTAAACAATGGAATGTCCTAGTTGCAATGGTCTTGGTTACATTGAGTATTACCATGGGTTAGCAAGGCTACACTGTAAAGCATGTAGAGGAACGGGAGTAGATGACCCAAGAATCAAACGAACTTCTGAACGAACTATCGGAGACAATCAAGGCGTTGGAATCGGAAATACCAGCAAACCCCGCAGCTCCGAAAAACGAACGTATAGAAAAAGGGCTAGAAAAGTCGCTTAGGTCTTACTTCAAGCACCTGGATGATGCTGTTGAATGGAATGAACTTGAGAGAATCTATTACAGACAATCGACCTTATGATTTTTGGTATATTCGTCTGTATTGCTTTCATCAATATAAATCTTGTCCACTTCCCATTCCTCGATATAATATACATCAGGGAATATTTTTTTACCCTGTAATTCTTTGCGATATTGAACCGCCTTTCCCTTACTATCAAATATCCCTCTCAGGATAATACATAAGTCAAACCCCGATTGGTCTTCTTGCACTACATAAACAATCATATGTTTACCTTCACATTAACAATATAAACTAATAAGTTTCATTTGTCAAGAGGTAAAATGGCACTTAACGAAGATATTAACGATTTTATTGACCCTATCCTTGCTATGTTCCATACAGAACTTGAATTGCAGATTCAAGGGCACCTGGTAAAGACATATCTGGTAGGTTCAGCCCAAATGACTTCTTGGGGCAGGACTAAACTAAAAGGTTTGCCCATTTTATACGAAGGCCCGCCCATGCAGGAAGCAGTTAATTACGCATCCAAACATACAGCCACCCTTATTAAAGGTTTGAATGAAGAGACTGCTGATAGAATGAGAACCACTATTGCAAATGCCATCAAAGAAAAACGAGGTACAGACGAACTAGCTAGAGATATACGGAAACAGTTTGATAATATGTCTAGGGTGAGAAGTCAGACTATAGCTAGAACAGAAACCGCCGATGCACTAGAGCAATCTTTTATGGACAGGTCAAAGGCTATGGGGGTTACTGGTAAAGAGTGGGTAGTTGTCGAGCCCTGCCCTATCTGTGAAGCTAATAGAAATGCTGGTGTAATACCAATCAATGACTTATTCCCTGGTGGACACTTGAGGCCACCCGCCCATCCGAATTGCCATTGTGCCCTTGCGCCAGTGATGTTAGAGGATTAAATAAGCAGTGATTCTCTTGCCATTAAATAGTCTTTTACAGGGCAGCCCCAATAACGCCTGAAATAATAACAGGATACATGGTAGGTTGTGCCTTTATGGAAACGCCTTAATTCTGCACCGTTGTTTGTTTTAACAAATCTACCAAACGGGAAAGGCGGTTCTGAGAATATAAATTCTAAATCAACCATCTTTTCCCCTGGTTCAAAGGGTCTGTCGCAGATTATACATTTATCATCTAAATCTACTTTAATCATAGTTTTATATTAACACTTGGTGAATAGTTTGTCAAGAGGTAATCAAATGCCGTACACAATGGAAAATCCCCCTGAGAAAATAAAGGATATGCCTAAACATGCCCAAGAGATATTTGTTAGTGCCTTTAACGCTGCCCTAAAGCAATACAAAGACGAAGGGAAGGCAAACGCTACGGCTTATGCTGCCGTTAAGACTAAATATAAGCAGGATAATGAAGGGAACTGGGTAGCTAAGGAATCGGAGGTGTCTATGGATGATTTACAAACTATTTATTCAGAGTTGATTCAGGAACAAGGTAAGCGCAATGCCTCCGTTGATTCAACCAGGATTAAAAAGATTATGGAACTCTGCCAGGAGTTGTTAGACAAAGAGCCTTCTGAAGAAGAAACCGAAGAGGCCATAAAAGAAGCTAACAAATGCCTGGAATGGCTGAAACTTCAAGAGGTTATGAAAACCGATGATGGAGAGAAGTTCCCTGCGCAGGCGTATGCGTACGTGCCCGACTCTGAAAAACCCTCCGAATGGAGGTTAAGATTGTGGGAGAATTCCACCCTAAAAGTTACCCGTAAACAATTAGGGGCTGCTGCTGCTGCCCTTTCGCCCGGTGGATTTCGAGGGCAGAGGGTAGACATCCCGAAGGGAGATTTGCCTGCTGTCAAAAGGAAGATACGGGCTGAATATAGAAAACTAGATGTGGAGGATGAAGATATGCCGAAATGGGTTAAAGAATCTGAGACTAGAGATATACTAAGCAATTATGTTTCGCTGGAAGAAGCGGTGGTTGGGGCTAAGGGTATCGCTAAAGTGGTGATTATCAAGCCTGGGTTTGGCAATCCTGTTGACAATCACTATTACCCCGTTGAAACACTTTCAAGGGACTTTGCAACCTTTGAAGGTACGAAGATGTATGCCGACCACCAGACAGAAGCAGAGGAAAAGTCCCGTCCAGAAGGGTCGATACGGCAATGGGTAGCCAGTCTAAAGAATGTTAGATTTGAAGAAGGCGTGGGTATAGTTGGTGATGCTGTGATTATCGAGCCATGGTTACAATCGAAGCTAGCCACACTGAGAGACCAAAAACTATTGAGTGAAATGGGTATCTCAATAAGGGCTGCTGGTGTTGGTACTAGAGGCAAGATTGACGGCAAAGATACCAACGTTGTTGAACGCATTACGAGAGTCCGCTCTGTGGATTTCGTTACCGAAGCTGGTGCTGGCGGAGGCGTTTTACTATATGAACATGAAAAGGAATTCGATATTGACGTGGTTACAATCGAAGCTCTAAAAGAGAGACGGCCAGACCTCGTTAAACTTATTGAGACGGAAACTCGAAATATTACTCTTAAGGAGGCTAAACAAATGGGTGAAATGGAAGACAAGGTTAAGGAACTGGAGGGAAATGTTGAAACCCTCACAACCGAACGGGACGAGCTCAAGACTAAATTCGAGGAGGCGAAAAAGGCGCAGAGGATAGCTGAAGCTAAGTCTGTAATAGACGAAGCTATAAGCAAGTCTGAACTGCCTGAAGCTGCTAAGACAAGGATAGTTGAAAGGTTCAAGGATTTTGAGGCTTCAGATGGAGTCGAGGACGCTATCAAAGCGGAAACGGATTATATTGCAGCACTCAAGGAATCGGGCAGACCCAAAGATATGGGTGGTAGCCAGCCTGATAAAGACAAGGTAAAAAGTGGGCTTGTTGAGGCATTCCAGAGGTTGGGTATGAATGAGGCACAGGCTAAAGAAGCTGCTGGAGTGGTTTAATGAAATCAGTTAAAGAGGTTATTGCAGAGAAAATAAAAACTCAAGAGGATAGGGTAGCTCTGCGTGAATCTATTCGGCTAAAGGTAGTTCAACGAGCAAAGAAGGTGAAAGATGGTAGATGACCCAACAACTGATACATCTAATCCCTATTACAACATTTATCGAAGCGCAGGGGATGAAATATCCTCAACCTTTGAGGGGCGGCACGTTCAGGTTTTAGAATCTGATTTGGTACATCCTGCTCATGCTGACGGCTTGGTTGATAAAGGCGACCCTGTAGCCCTGTTTGATGGCGTGGGGGTAGCCCTAAAATCGGCACAAGCGGCAACGGACATAATCTCTGTGGATACTGAGGGTGTTTGGAGACTGTCTGTTACGAATACTGGGGTTAATAACTTCGTAAACATAACAGTCGGCCAGGTGGTTTTCATTACGGCAGCGGGTGTTATAACTGATGATTGGACAACCGCATATGCAATATTCGGTTATGCCTTGCAGCCTATCACTGGGATTGGGACGATGGTTATTGCCATCAAAGTCCACTGGATGTACCCATATTGGTACTACGATCCACAAGGTTAGTAGTAATTCAACAAAACAAATAGTTAGGAGGTAAAAATAATGCCAGCTTACGGAGTTTATCCAATAGCAGACGCCCAAGACCCAGGGGATGAAATATCTTCCACTTATGAAGGGCGTCACATTACTCTATTAGAGAGTGACCTTGTCCACCCTACCCATGCTGATGGGTTCGTGGACAAAGGAGACCCGATTGTTTCGGCAACGGGTAAACCCGCTATAGTCGGCGTAGCGTTCAGAAGCGCTACTGCTGCTACAGACAAAATTGCCATAGACACAGAAGGAATATGGAATCTTGATGTGGTAGCTGCTAACGATGCGGGTAATTCGGCTGTAGCAGGTTCAGACTTGCTTTACATCAACACTACTACGGCTGTAATCAGCAAAATTAGTAATCAAGCTACTCAAGTACCTTTCGGTTACGCACTGGGAATTGTAACATCAGGGGCTACGGCTGCAATAGCTGTTAAAGTCCACTTCGACCCCTCACTGGACAATGCCAAGAGGACTTACTACACCGTAACTAGCGGAACCTATACCTATGGGAAGCACCACACATCAATATTTGCTGGTGGTGAATCCACAGGGCTGGAGTATTTTGACCAGCAGGTTACTGGGCAACAGACGGGTGGGATTTACGGATTCGGCACATGGATGGAACTAGCAGCTGGATTTACTGCTAGTGTTCATCTACTCGTTGGGCATGAGGTTGGTATCTGGGACGCAGGTGGCACCCTGACTCTAAGCCGGGTAGTCATGCAGCAAATACAGGGCATCTTAGCATCTAATCCTGCAACCCTGCATCTGTGGAGAATCAACATCGCTGCTGAGGGTGGAGCAATCACAGCTATGTTTGCTGCTGCCAATCCTACTTCACTGGGTTATGTGGAGAATGGGGTGGAGACCAGCACTTGTCTAGGTTCGATTCCATTCGCTTCTATCGTGGGAGCAGCTTCTGACCCAGTATGGGTTCGTGTTTACGATGCTGCGGCATAAGGAGTAATAATGCGGAAACTTGATTTAAGCGACTATCAGTTTACAACAAAAGTCCAAAACCCAGTAGGAGGGGTAGAGGAATTTACCCTTCCCTATAAGGTAAAGGATTCTATTCTGAATATCATGTTCCTTCCTGATTTAAGATTGCAAGGTGCTGAATTGGTGAGACAGAATGTTCTAGCCATAAAGATTGAGCAGTCAGACGGGGAGGTCATGCTTGAGGAAGAGGAATATCAAAGAATTAAGAAAGCGGCTGAGGCATACAAATCTCAAAGCCGAGCTGATGTGGGGCTGATAGACCGCATACTCAACAAAACACTAGAAAATAAGGAGGAATAGAATGCTAGAACTATTAGAAACAATGAAATCCTGGGATAATTATGTGAGTCTCAGTGAAGTTCGAAAACCAGAAAACTATGATGAGCGGTTAAAGGAAACTATTGACCTGCTCACCAATGCCAGGGGATATGCATCTCATAGGCATGAGTTCATGCTTCGTGAGGCACTTACCACGAGTGACTTCCCCTATCTCTTTGGCGATGTTCTTGACAGGCAGGTTTTGCAATCTTATAAAGCTGTTGAACCTGTCTGGAAGTCTATCGTTAGAATGTCCACTGTACCTAGAATCTATCCTCAAGTGGGTGGGTACAGGTTCGCTATAACAGGTGGAGACCAGTATCTTGCCGAGGTTGCGGAGAAGGGTGAGTATCTTGCGACAGAGAGAAACGAGACCCGTTATGCTATGTATGTCAGGAAATACGGGCATCAGTTCGACATCTCATGGGAAGCCATGATTAATGATGACCTGGGGGCACTACAGGACACGCCCAAGAGGTTCGCAAAGGCTGCGGTTCGGACTGAACATCGTCTAGTTTCAGGAACGTATGTAGCCGACCTTGTGGGTGCTGTCAATCTATATGCTGGTGCTAACGGCAACTCAGGTGCTCTCCCGCTAACTGCCACTAACCTGGAGAATACTATTGAGGCGATGGTAGCATCCGTGGACGCCAATGGCGAGCCAATAATGAACCGACCTAAATATCTTGTTGTCGGCCCGGGACTTGAAATAACCGCTCGCCAAATCCTGACCTCTAGCGTAATTCAGAGGACAGATGGCGGTACGGCTGCTATCAATGCATGGCCGATGACTAATGTACTCCCCACTTTCGGGCTTCAGCTTGTAGTTGACCCGTACATCCCGATTTACGCTCCGGCTGCTGTCTTGTCGTGGTTCTTGTTTGCAGACCCATCTGACATCGCCGCAATGGAATACGACCATCTAAAAGGGCATGAGAGACCTGAAATCTGCATGAAGGCTTCCGATAAGGTCTCAATAGGTGGCGGGGAACTCAGCCCGATGACTGGTGACTTTGCTACTGACAACATATTCTATCGTGTTCGTCTGGTGGCTGGTTGCAATCGTCTGGACTGGAGAGCAACCTACGGACAACTAACTAACGTCTAATTCTCGATTCCAATCGGTAGGGGGAGGGTATTGAGGTAGCACCTCGTTAAAATTGGCTTCGCTATGCCAGCCTCCCCCCTACCTCTGGAGTTGATAATTCAGGAGGTAAAATATGACAGATACAACTTTTAGGACAGTATTGCCAGCGACTAAGGCTATTGATTTAGGGGATTCTACCTATGCAATGGCGTATAAGGAAAAGAGACTACCCATCGAAACACCCTTTACGGGTGCGGGAAATCTGGTAGTAGGGACTAATTTGATAGCCCCAGGAGCTGCCTTCAAACTGGTAGATATTTTGTTACATATTTCTAGTGCTCCAACTACAGGAGTACAGAACCTTGTTATCATAAAAGATGACGGCGTGGCTGCTGCTTATGACCTCGTTATATTAACGCTGGATTTGGTAGCCAACGCTATAGTCGATTTGAGAATTGAGCCGAATCTACTCTGCAAGGCAACGGATGTTATCACGGCAGCCTGGACTAACACAAATGCAAGAACCTATGGGTTGATATTCAAACATGAGTTGGTGTAAACATGATAGTTACTCTAAACGGCAGACCTAACGGGATAATCCGAAACCCTGATAGGGTGGATGATGACAATCAACAGACCATTGTCACTCATGGCAACCCAAGAAGAAGAGTGCCTATTTCTATCAACGGTCAGGTTCAAACAGGGGTAACAATAAATGGTTATGAATATCCGCCTTGCGAATCTGGTTGTGTTTTATACTTACCAGGGCTCCCAGGTTATGGCTCAACTATATGGGATAGGTCTAATCAGGACAATCACGGCACAATAACAGGTGCTACCTGGACAAGGCTTCCCAGTGGGCTGTGGGTACTAAACTTTGATGGGAATGACGATTATGTTGAGAAAACGGAGGCTAATTGGAGGAGCTCTGATGGTCTGGGTACTATCCTGATGTGGATTAACACTCCCGTAACGGGGGCAGAACAATGCTTGTTTGCTAGTTCTGATACTGGCACAAATACGAGTTACCTTGAATGCAGGATAAGAGCAGCAACAGACCGTTTACAAATGGCAACGCAGGATGCAGGCGGTACTCTTAATGCTGTACAGGGGGCAGAAGCTATCGCTGATGGCACTTGGCATCTTGTGGGGGTACAGTCCAATGGCACTGCTTGGTCTCTTTATAGAGATGGAGTAAGTGAGAATATTTTTGGTATAGTGGGGGCAAATATAGGAGACTGGTTTGGTGACATAACACTCAGAGATAATTTTTCAATAGGGGTTAGGCATAATACAGGTCTTGTTAATGATTTCACGGGGAAAATAGCTTTACCGAGGGTATTGAACATAGCTCTGTCTGACTCGGAATGGGAAAATATTTATCAACGAGAACGCTATTTATTTGGAGTGTGAAATGAAATATAGAGTAAGACTTGACCTTCCTCTTAATCAAGAAGCCGATGCAGAAGCTCTCATGGAGTTTGCTAAGAACCTCAAGGCTTCGAGTATTAATGAGGGCGAGAACAATGAAGAGATAGCTTTTTGTGACTACGAAATTTGCGGGCATGATGAAGGGCTACCTTGCCAGAAGATTGAACGAGTGGAAGTTAGGAACTTAGATGCCTCAAGACTCTCAGCCGATAGCTGACAAGGTTCAAATCGTATTAACTGATTCCCAGGGTAGAATTAAAGAATCTAAAATAGTGGGGGGCAAAAATGAGACAAGAAAAAGATATGGGATTCAAAACTGGATTAGGAATAAAAGGATTGTTCCATCTCGAATTAAGAGATGAACGTGGCAACCTGAAAGAAGAACGTATTGTCCATAATACAGTCACCGAATTGGGTGATGCTCACGTAGCCGATGCCATGAGTGACCAGGGTGAGGGTGCATTGGGTTATATGGCAGTTGGGACTGGTTCAGGGCAAGGTACTGGCTCAGTTGGGCTAGCAGTTAGCCTTGACAGAAATGCACTCACTTCGACTACTCAGGGAGCTGGTGCTGCTGATAATGATGTTGTCTTTGTAGGAACGTGGGCGCCAGGAGATGGTACGGGAGCAATTACAGAAGCGGGTATTTTCTTAGGTGATAATAATACCTCTCTGAACTATTACGCTGATTTCGCTGCTGCTAATAAGGCTGCTGGCGATACTCTTACGATAACCTGGACGGTAACATACGGAGCTTCCTAGTGCCAATTACCCCTGTAGACAAAGCCATATACCAGCTCTCCCATCATTCGAGAGAGCTGGTAAAAGTAGGGGGCTCGTATATTGAGCTACCACGCTTTAAAGGTGAATGTCTGCTAAAGCCCATTCTACAGATGGCGGGTAAACCTGTCCCCGTTTTGCAGGGGGAGGTAGTAGTATCAGAGAACCCCAAGATAAGACTATCTCAATCCGTTACCCCAGCTAATGAGTTTAACGAGTTTGGCGGTATTGACCAAGTTATAACATTACTCTCCAAACCAGCTTCTAATTTAATCACCTTTGACTATGAGAGCACAAAATTAGTACCTTATTTACAACCGCCATTAACGCAGGTTGAAATCAATGAGGGGTCTGTTAGACCCCCCCACATTGTAAACTCAATAGCTTGGTATCATAGTAAAAAAGGTGGTCTGGTAACAGTTGCCGATACTAAGAAGGGTATCACCACAGGTAAAGCTTTTCATCTTTACAGGATGATGGCGACCGATGCGCTAGGTAAGAAAATCTGGACGGACTGGGAGATTCTCAATACCTCCCAATACGGGTTAAGGATTGACCGGAAGTTCCTCAATGATGCTGCCTACCCTGTTACCATAGCCCCTATTGGTGATACATTCGGATATACGGCTGCTGGTGGTACAGCTTATTGGTATGGCGGTAATCAAGCTTTTGGGGCCAAGTATACGGCACCAGCAGATGGTACTTGTACCAGCCTCACTATGTCGGTTAGAAATACTGATGGGGTTAATGATGATAACAAAGGTCTTCTAGTTCTACAGTCTGATTTAACCATTGTAGCGAATGGCATAGGCAACGCAGTCACAGGCACTTCTAGTCAGTCCTGGAAGACAAGCCCTTTTGGTACCCCTCCAACCATTGTCAATGCTACGGTTTACTATTTAATGAACATCAGCAATAGTGGTGCTGGTGATGTAGCGACATACTATGATGCTGGGGATGCTAACCAGGCGGGACTTGACAACACTAATAATTATGCCAGCCCAGCAAATTTAGGAAGTTTAGCTTTCCAGTATGCCTACAAGGTTTCGCATTATATAACCTATACGGCTGGTGCGGTTGAACACGAGAAGAGTTTATCTGATTCACTTTCGATAAGCGACTCTCCAGCTAAAACTCTTGGTAAGATAGAATCCGATTCTATGGTAATAGCGGAATCTCTTATCAAGACAATTGGGAAGGTAGAGGCTGATTCTTTTTCAATAAGTGATTCAATTGGTAAGGGGATAGGGGTTATAAACTCTGAAACACTAGCCATTGTAGATAGCGTTTCGAAGGCTATTTCTAAAACATTTGCTGATAATTTTCTGATAACGGATTCTATCGCTAAGGCATTTTCGAAGGTAAGAACGGATGCAATGTCTATAGCTGATAGTATTATTACTAGCGTGCCTCATGTTCTTAATTTGTTTGATACACTGGTAATAACCGATTCATTATCTAAAACTATCGGGCGTATTGTGAATATATCCCGCATATCTGTCCAAAAGCTTGGCATAGCGAGGACACCTCTCTGGAGATATATCTCCAGGAGGTTTACTGCATGATAGGTGAGTTAAATGACAAATCTACCAGTGCCTGACTTCACCTTCATCTTAGTGGCTGATACCCAGATAGATTCGTCTATGGTAGATGATGTTATTTCGGATATAGCCACTGACGTGAACTCTATACCAGCCCCATACACTCCATCATTTGTTATGTTCGCTGGGAACTTGACAGACGAGCCAGACAAAATCTCTCTCAGTTATGCCAAGCGGTTAATGGATGATTTTGATATGCCTGCTTATCAGGCTGTGGGAAATCTGGATACTGGTACGGACAAATCCTATTGGGAACTCCTATTCGGTGCGAGGAATTATGCCTTCGACCAGGGTGACTACCATATCATTGTTCTCGATAGTACCCGTCCTGATAGCCTTCTTACCTATGGCGGTGGCTTTCTGAAGGATACGGTAGATTGGCTCACTAATCATCTGACAACTGTAAATACCTTGACTCCGCTTATCGTGGTTACTCACCATCCTTTCTGGAGTCCCATGCAGTACAACCCCCGGACTAACTTGTTCTGTGATGTCGAAAATCCTGATGATGTTTTAGACCAGTTTGCTACCTATAATCTGGTAGCTGTGTGCTCAGGTCATACCAGACAAAGTATGCAGTACACCGATTTCGATGGAGTGCAGTGGATTATCACTGCCTCAGCTGACGCTAACGATACGGACAACGTAGACTACTCACCTCCAGGCTATATGCTGGTTGAGGTTTACGAGGGTTACGTGAAAGCCTACTGGATTCCAGTCGGTGAGGTTGACGCTTACTACATTTATCCAAAGGTCAACGAGGTCAGTGTCGGGCCTGCAGATGCAGATTATATAGGGACTACCAGTGATGAAATTCAGGATGCAGTGGATTATTGTCAAGGACTCGGCGGTGGCACGGTAGTTATTAAGGCAGGAACGTACACCCTTCTTGAGACTGGTACTTACTCGCTTCCCGTCAGACTTCCAAACAATGTATGGCTAATAGGAACAGACGAGGACACCTGCATTCTACAGGTTGAGGCTGGAACAACTAATGTCAAGGCTATATCCCATGAGAGTCTAGGCTTTCAGAATAATCGCATCGAAAGCCTGACCATAGACGGTAATAAAGATAACTGCCCTGACCCACCTGTCTCCCATGTTTGGTTCTGTGGTACATTCTTTGAAAGCTACCAGAGTTCATACAGTTCTAATGAATCACAGTACGCTAGAGACATTATTATCGAGAATGTTACCTACAAGAACTTTAAGCACACAGGTTGGTCACACTATGGTAACAGAAGGTTTGCGGTAAGATTCTGTACCTTTGACGAATGTGGTACTGCAATGACTCCCGACCATCCCTGCCAGTACGGTATTATGGAAGGGAATACGATAACCAATACTGATAACGGCGTTGAGGGAGCTGACTGTTCTTATAATTATTATTACAACAACACTCATACGGGTATAGATATGGCGGTGGATATGTGGGGTAATTACTTGGCAGGTGCTCCAGTCGTAGGCAATAAGATACTTTACAATACGTTTGACACTTCGCTTGCGACAATGGGTAGCTATGTTCTTGACCTGGACACTACTCCAGCCGTTGGCGACACCAATGATTTTGAAGTATACGGTAATGAGTTCATAGATATTATTCACGGAGACGGTTGCGTAGCTTTCGATGTTGCACCTCCTAACACAAATGTGCTTGGCAACAATACTTTCACTGATGTCACGGTTGCTACCGAAGTTTATGGCAATGCTCCTTCTATAGACTTGACCGCCCCAACAGCCTTTGACTTTTCCGGTGTTCCTACTGCTGCTGCTGCTACGGTAGAAGCAACTGGTGGTACGTGGCAAGGTGGAGCACCCAATTACAGATTCCAGAAGGCAGAGTTTGATGGTGATGGGACTCCTACTATAACTACCAGTAGTTCCCAAGCCAGTGCCACTTACGAATGGACTAATCTGAATCCTAATTTTACTTATGCTTTTAGGGTACAGTCCTATGCTAGTAGTACATGGCAGAGTGCCTGGACTGAATGGATATACCTCAAAGACGAGCTACCAAACACCAAGCCTCTGCTACTTTCCATTGGTAATAAGACAGTAAGGGACTTAGCCACACTTGAGTTCACCATCTCAGCTACAGACGAGGATGATGACGAGCTCACTTACTCAGCTTCTAATCTTCCTGATGACGCAACCTTTAATCCAGCAACTCGAACCTTTAGCTGGACTCCCTCTGGTGACGAAGGGCTTTATGAGGATGTTGTTTTCAAGGTCACTGACGGTGTAATAGAATCCTCAGAAACTATTGATATTGTGGTCACAGCTATGAAGGTTATGGCTGTATGGGGTGTGACCTCAACAATACTCGCTACTGAAGCAGAAATTACAAGATTGGTTGGTGTATGTGAGGCTGAGGGTTGCAATGTAGTTATGCTCCAGTATTCTGCCGAGTCCTATGTGAATTTTATTACTGCTGCAAATGCGTCTGCAATAGATACATGGGTTATGATAAGTGGTAGTCGTATCGCCATGTCGTGGGCTGACCTGACAACATACCATGCAGCCCAAATTGAGATTTTGCTTCAACACAACATTGATAATCCTACCAAACGGATAGTCGGTGTCTTCTGGGATATTGAGCCAGTACCTTCTGGCGAGTATAGTGACTACAATACTTACATGAATGCTATGAAGGAGGTTGAAGTCGAAAAACACACCATCCTGACCCAGGGGCTAACACTATCAATCTATATAGCTCTAACTGACACACCGGATGGGCGGGCTTTGATTAATCAATTTGATATTGTCTGCCTGGATAGTTATGCCGATCAATTAGATAAAGGCACAGGTACAGGGTTGGGTATTATTGGTAGGGCTGCTAATGCTGGAATTGAGGTAGTAGAAGCGGAAATGATACCTTTCCTGATTGGTATTGAAAGTGACCAGTTAGGTGGTGGCGATAACCTTGAGTGGTCGATATGTGAAGAGGGGAAGGATGGTTATTATCAACTAGAGGTACAAGCAGACAAATACTTTACAGGCAATTATACCTACTACAATGGGCAGTTTCATAGTCAATATCAGAGGTCAGCCGAAACGTGGCATCAGATAATATCAACGAGTTTCGAGTATGTCGGGCAGACAATAACTGCCTCTGTAACTCTCAAGAACTCAGGCTATTACCAGACTTCTTCTCGAGGAATTGTCATGCAGGTCAAGGATATCTACGGCAATTTCTATGAAGAAAGCTACATTCGGAATATAGGTGCTATGGAAGAATTGCCCCTTATTCTTGAATTCACCTTACCAGGCGGAGTTGACCTCAGTACCAGCGAAGTCAGGGTAATCGCTTACGACATAGATAAAAGGGGTACTTCCCGTGACCCTGTTTACGATAATTATGATGACTATATTGTGTCACACGGACTCCCAGCGGATATTGAGGATTTTGCTCTAATTGGTGACGCACCAAGCTATACGGCTTCTGTAAAGGCTGACCCTGACGTTATCTTTGATGGCTATGGTCTAAGTGAAGAGCAACTCATCGTTCTCGATTATAGTGTTTGGGGCAATATCCTAGAGGGCGGGGAAGGGGAAGCCCTCGAAAAGAATTTAAGTGATGCTCTTACAATAGGAGATTCAATAACAAAGGCTTTTGCGCAAGTACAATCCGATTCTATTGCAATTGCCGATAGTATAAACAAGGGGCTGGGAATTATAAAATCCGATTCTATAAATATAACCGATTCCATTGGGAAATCACTCAACAAAATATTCTCGGATGCCTTAACGATAATCGACTTTAAGACCGCCTATTTAGGAGAGGCATTATCAATAGTGCTGCATGACACACTGGTGATATCCGATTCTATTAGAAAATTATTTGATAAAGCACTCTCAGATACTTTAACGATAACTGATTCCATAGCTGCTCATTTAGGAGGGGTGTTATCAATAGCTCTTCACGATACGATGACAATTGCTGATTCTCTTGTTGGAACTATTCGCAGTCGCATCCTATCACGTCTGCCTGCGGTAAGGACAATTTACAGGAGGTTTATCGAATGACCTATACATACGATATTACGGCTACAGTAGGTAAGATACGCCTCAAAATAGGTGATAAGTTCGACCCTTATGTTTTCACCGATGAAGAGTTGACTGAGTTTTATACTCAGGCAGGGTCTATCAACCTGGCTTCTGCTGACGCTTTGGAAGCGTGGGCATCTACCTATGGGGCTAATGCTGATTCCGAACACATCGGGGACTATTCTTATGCTCAGAAGATTATAGATAATATGCTCAAACTATCTGAGAGATTAAGGGAAACGGAATCTGAAACACCCTCTATAACATGGGCTGAGCCTGATTTAATGGGAGTAGACGAGGAAGAGTAATGGCATACGAGTATTTGTTAATCGATACCTGTGACATACTAGAGTTCACCGAGACAGGGGCTTATGACACCTATGGACAGCCTGTAAAAACATGGGCTGTTAAATCTGTTGATGGTATCCCTTATGAAGAGATTGCTTGTCGGCATGTTACTGGGAAGGGGAGAGAAATCAAGGTAGGTCAAGAAATCCACATCATTTATGACCAGCTCTTTTTAGAAGATATAGACGTAACCGTTCAGGACAGAGCGAGAATACCTGCCACAACTGGGGATACCTACCAGATTATTGATGTGCTTTTTCGGCAGGATAGCATAGGGAGTCATCACAAACAGGCGTATTTGGAGCGTGTTGAATGAAAATGATTGTAAATGTAGATCTTAATCTGGATGTAGAAAAGGTCACTAAAGAAGTATTAGACGCCAATCGAAAGGCTATGAGAGATACGGTTGTGGCTATCCACAGAAAGGCTACCTCCTTATCGCCTAAAATAACAGGGTATAATATGCGTTCACTGGCTAGTGAAGTATCAGGAATGGGAGTTGTAGCTTCTGGCGGTGAAGGTGGTGCTGAACGAGTAGTAGATGAATCCAAGATTGAGGGTGCTGTCTATTCTAGTTCAGGATATGGTGGCTATATTGAAGTAGGTACTAAACCTCATATCATAACAGTTAAAAATGCAAAGGTTTTATCAGATGGTACAAGTATATTTGGTAAAACAGTTCACCATCCAGGGACTAACCCCCATCCTTATCTAAAACCCGCCTTAGACATGAACTTTACTCAAGGAAAGTTTGCCGAGCGTGTTAAGAGGCATTTGAAATGAGTTTAATGGACACCAATGCCGTCATTTTTAAATATCTCTCCACCGCTTCCGCAGCGACTAACCCTCTATTGGCGTTAGTCAAATCAGGAAGCGTTACGAGAATCTATTGCCCACGTGCGCCCGAGAATGCTGTATTACCGAATGTGACATTCTTTACACGTGGCGGGACTTCAACACCTTATATCCCCGTTTTACCAAGCCCAAGTGTTCAATTCGATTGTTGGGCGGATAACTTAATAGATGCCAGAGAGGTATATCGGACTTTATACGATGCTTTACAAGGAATACAAAATATAGATGTAGTCATAGGAGTAACACCGTATGTAATACTAAGTGCAATAGAGGAAGTACAGGGGCAGGACTTAGTGGATACAGATATACCGAATAGATTCAGGGTATTAACTTTTTTCTCGATAATGATTAGATAGGAGGGGACAAATGGCAGATGTAACGATGGGAGTTGTGCAGGCGGTAAAGGCGGGCATTCTGGATGTTTCAGGACATGCAGATGCAGAATTGGGCAATGCAGCAGGGGGTGATTATTTCTACATGCCGAACGATGGACACACAGTCCTTGCCATTGATGGTTTTACTGGTGACACCTTCACTTTCACGGCTGTGAACGACCCGTATGGGCGAACTGAAACTCTAGCCCCAGTAGTAGCTGCTGGGAAGATAGCAGTTTTAGGGCCGTTCATGCCTGAGCTATGGAATCAGAACAACGGATGTGTCAAATTCAAACCGACTGTTGGCAATGCAGGTGATATTTTACTGGCTGTCAGGGTAACTAACCCAAGCTAAAATTAAGAATTAAGGGAGGCAAAACATGGCAAAAACAGCGGCAAATGTATTGGTAGGTGAAGCCACACTGTATTATCACGCCACAGCGGGAACGGTTGTAGGGAGCGTGACTACAGAGGTTGGCTATCTAGAGGATGGCGTAAATATCGAATATGCACCCACTATAGAAGATATAATGGTGGAAGAAGAAACCGTTGCTATTAAGCGGGTGATTACTAAAGAGGACATCTCGATAACCTGTAACATGGCAGAATCCGATTTAGAACAGCTGGAACTGGCACTGGCGGGCTCATCTAGAGCAGGTGATATAATCACGCTCGGTGGTGGTGCTCTTCAGGACTTCGCCATAAAAATTGTCGGTACTGCTCCTAATGGAGCAACCAGGACTATCTACGCTGGTTATGTGCACCCAACGGGGACAGTGGGCATGAGCTACCGAAAAGGCGTAAAAACCATCGTGCCAGTTACCCTGAAACCATATCTCAATGCCAGTGGCGGAACTGTAATTACTTGGACTGACGCATAAGGAGAATTATGGAGAGGACAGAGGAAGATAAACTTGTGCAATCTCCCGTAGTGGTAACTTTGGGCGGAAAGGAGTTTCCAATCCGCCCATTGGTTATCAAAGAATCGAGGGAATGGCGGAAGAAACTCATTAAGGTTTTCGGGATGTTACCCAAATATCTAACCATGACTACAGATAATCCTGAAGGCTTTAAAGAAGCTCTTGATGCCATGTTAGGTGAAATGCCGGATGAGGTAACTGATTTGTTCTTTTCCTATGCTAAAGACTTAGATAGGGAGGAAATAGAGTCTACCGCCAATGACAATGAACTAGCAGAGGCATTCCAGGAGGTCATGAAGTACGCCTTCCCTTTATCCCAGAGTCTGACAAAGATTCTAAGTCAGACTTAGGGGCTACCTTTGAGTTTTTGTTAGCGGAATGGCATATCACCCCCAATTATATCGTTTCGAACTGGACTGAAGAACTTTTGGAATTGATGGTCACGAAACTTGTGGAACGAAAACAACATGAGGCGGATGCTATTTCTGGCACAACATCCACAAACATTGAATCATTAGAGACTATTTCAGGTGGCAAGATAAAGGTGGTCAAAGGTTAATGGCTATTTCGATAGGCGATGCATTACTAAAATTAGGTGTTGATACATCTAGCTTTGAATCTGATTTGAAGAAATCACAGTCGAGGGTAGACCAGTCCTTTGAAAAGTGGGGCAAACGCATGGCGCTGGCTGGGACTGTTGTTGTTGGCTCAGTGGCTGCTATTGGCGGTGCGTCAATTAAAATGGCTATGGAAGCGGTAGAGTCCGAGAATCTCTTTGAAGTCTCAATGGGGAATATGGCTCAAGCTGCTAGGGATTGGTCGTTAGAAACCTCAAAAGCGTTAGGGTTAAACGAATTTGAACTTCGCAAAAATATAGGCACTATCTATAACATGGTTTCTTCAATGGGCTTGGGGGAACAGGCAGCCTATGACATGAGCACAGGCATAACTCAACTGGCCAATGATATGGCTAGTTTCTATAACCTCCCCACAGAAGAGGCTTTTACAAAACTCAGGGCGGGTATCACTGGCGAAACAGAGCCGCTTAAACGATTGGGCATTCTAGTAGATGAAGCCACCGTTAAAACATTTGCCTATGAGACTGGGATTGCCAAACTAGGTGAAGAGCTAACTAATGAACAGAAGGTTGAGGCCAGGTGGCAAGCAATTCTAGCTCAAACCGCTAACGCCACAGGTGATTTAGCCAGAACACTCGATAGCCCAACAAATCAGATAAGGTTGCTCAAAACACAGATAGTAGAGACCAGCACCAAACTGGGGATGGCTCTATTACCTTCATTTCAAAAGCTCTTGAATTTTATCAAGCCTATTGTTGATGGTATAAGCTCGTGGGTAGGCGAAAATGCTAACTTAGCTGCTGTACTACTGGGTTTAGTGGGTTCAGGTGGTGCCTTACTAATTTTTGTTGGATTGCTGCCGAAGATGATTTCCATGTTTGGTAGCGTTAAAGAAGGAGCAGTAGTTTTCAAAACTGCCTTAGTAGGCTTGAAAGCAGCTACTATCGGGCTTAATACATCACTTATTGCATTAACAGCTTCAACTTTAGGCTTAGCTGCTGGTATTGGCATGATAATCTTCGGCATCACTCAGTTAATCAAGAATTCACAAGCACGTCAAAGGCAGGCAGAACTAGAAGCAAATCAAGAAAAGCTTAATACTAGATTAGCTAAGGAGCGTGCTAAATCCCTGAAAGGGCTAGAAAACCAGTATCTTCATACTCTCAGACAAGCTAAGGACATGAGGTTTGTGCTTGGTGAAGAAGCCGAAGCATACCTGACAGCCAATGAGGGTGTAGAAACACATAGCAAATTAGTAACAGGGCTAATTAATATACAGGGAGTAGCATCAAAGGCAACTGGTGTAATAACCGATGCGATAGAGCGATTGACCCACTCACGGGAGGAAGATACCGAAGCAATTGATGAACAAAATAAAGCCCTGAAGGAACATCTCAGATTAATGGGTGCGCTTGAGCCTGCTATCGAGGCTGTAAGAGGAGGGATAATTACCCCAGAGGTTTTCTTTACTTTACAGGAACAGATGAAAAAGGTACAGGCTACATTACCATCATACCAGGGTTGGGAAGGAAGAGTGCCTGGTCTTGAGGGGCAGCCTTATTTGGCAACTGTGCATGGGGGAGAATATATTACGCAATCTCCATCCCCTATGAGTGCTACGCAAACAGCCAATATAGTCATCATGTTGGATGGTAGGGTGATAGGAAAGGCCGTTGGGCAACCTCTAGTAGACGAGATACGAGTTAAAACTGGAGTTAGGATATAATGTTCTCGGTCTGGATTGACGGTGTTAAATACGTTGTTGAAAAGCCCTCGATTAACATAGATAAACGGGTAGAAGAACGCTCCACTGCCTCTTTCACTATTATGGATGAGGCTGGAGTTCTTGACTTTGTCCGAGGGCAGCCTGTTGAGATTCTACAGCCCTGGGCACTCCCACCTTTTCATCTAAATGAGTTTTCAGGATTCATAGATACCCCAGGAAGAGTAAAGATAGCTCCTAATTCAGACATTCTTTACCACGATATCTCATGCATGGATAATCACTATCTGGCTGATAAAAGACTGGTAGTAAAATCCTATTCAGATAAGACGGCAGGGTTTATTGTTGATGATATTTTAACCGATTATCTAGCAGACGAGGGGGTAGTCGAAGGTGAGATTCAAACAGGCCCAGTTATCGCAGAACCGATATTTAACTATGGCACAGCCTCCGAATGCCTGGATGCCCTCCAGGAATTAACGGGTTTCACCTGGTTCATCGATGAGACAAAACAACTCTACTTTATAGACCGTGAAACCAACCTAGCCGCCTGGAATCTGGATGGTGTTATTCATGGTGCGATTAAGGACTCGGTTTACCTTTCAACAGGGAATCCTCTTTACAGAAATATGCAATATGTGAGAGGTGGAACTGGAGTAACTGCTCTACAAACTGAGGACTTTACAGGTGATGGTGTTACGGTGGCTTTTACAGTGGGCTACCCTATAGCGCAAACCCCAGCAGTCGAGGTTAATGCAGTCGTTCAGACAGTAGGAATCAAGGGGATAGATTCGGGGTACGACTGTTATTGGAACAAAGGCGATGCGACAATAACATTTGAGGTAGCTCCTGGTGCTGTAAATGTAGAAATTGAATATTACGGGCAGTATCCCTTAATCTCGATGGCAGTTAGCGGAGATGTAGCTAATAGGGCTGCTATAGAGGGGACTTCAGGCATAGTAGAGGAAATGACAACCGAGGCTCAGCATGAGTCCTCTGATTCAATAAACGCCTCCGCTCAGGGTAAAATCAAACAATACTGTCAGGGTGCAGAACGGTTTAGTTATCAGACTTATGAGTCAGGGTTAAGCCCTGGTCAGCTTCAAGAGATAACCTATAGTCCGTTTGGGTTCGCTGCCCATAAAATGCTGATAGAATCCGTGAACATAATGACCAATGGAGAGGATGTTAGATATAATATAATTTGTATCACCGGGCCTTCGATAGGCTCATGGGCAAGGTTCTTCTCTAACATTCTAAGAAGACAGGACGCCTCAATTAAAATAGGTGACTCTCTTTTGCTAGTTCTTCTACAACAATCAGAGGTTTTAGAGCTATCTGAAGTAGTTTCGATTGATGAAAATGAATTTGCTGTAAGTGGTAATGTCAATAGGTGGCTAAACTCTGCACCAATAGATGCAGGCTCATTGTATAATATTCAGCATGAGAGGCTTGAGATGGCTGAAGTTGGTTCAGAAAGCCACCATTTAACAGAGGACTACACATGGGAAGTGTATACAGGTGATACACTGTGGGATTTCTTTACGTGGGGGTAATTAAAGTGGTATAAACTTTCTGTAGGGCTTCATTCTATCAGAAGTTTTACATAATTCTAGTAAGTCAAATTCGAATGCATTACTTGAATTTGTCCATGAACTTAAAGCTATCCATAGAGGATTGCCATAGACTTGTTTATCCCTCATTACATAAGCTAATTGTTTGTAATTGCGTAAAATTTCTAGGCGTTCGTAAACTGTTTGAAAGGTGTCCTTAACCCCAACATAAACATACCATCTAGTTTTCCAATCATTGTTATTACCATTGGTGATAAGTTCAAGTGCTTTAATGGCTGATTTTTCATAGGCAATATCGTCGAAGGCAAATCTTATCTCATGTATATGTTTAAGGTTTTGTAATTCTTGCCATAATTCGGGTGTTAGCAATCTATGGTCAAGCCCTGAATTAAAGTCAACTCTTAATTTTTCTTTTCTTAATTGAGAGCATATCATCTTAAAATGGTCGGGTAGAGCTAAAATATTATTATCCATAATGACAAGTTTCTTGCTTTTACTATCCCAAATATCATATATGTCGCCAACAACATGAATATATCCCTCCATTTTGGGAACAAAACAGAAATAACATTTACGGATACAACCCCTTGTGGTGAATCCCCAGTTTATTCTAGCTTTAACAGATTCAATTTCAGGGGGGAGTTTTATTGATAAATCATAACCGCTACCACCTATTATGGCTTTCTCCTCAAATATAAGGCATTTGTAGCGGTTTTCAGGGAATACGCACGATACGTAGCACTTATCGACATTATTCAATGCCAGTGGCATATCCCAAAGCACAGAATCGCCTTTATCAAGATGATATTTTTCAATCTTCTTGAGTGCTAAGTTGGGGATAATACTATCAATATTGATAAGTAAAATCTTCATATCCTAGATTATGGCACATATCCTATAATTTGTCAACAGGAGATAATATGGAATTAAAAGCAAAAAGTAAACTAATCATATCAGGCAAGGGTATTCTGGAAGCCACTAGAAGGGGCACCAGGAAATATAAGGACGGCAAGTTAGTAGACCCTGGTGAAGTGGTTTACAGAGTGGAAAACCCTAACATAATCTGTAATGAGGGACTTCAACTTGTAGCTGGATTCCTGATAGACGAATCTGCCGTTTACGATGTCGGGCTTACTTATTGTGAGATAGGAACAAATGACACTGCTCCCGCAGCAGGGGATGTTACCTTAACAGCCTATCACGGCAGAAAAGCGGTCACTACAGATTCACGGACTAACTATGAAGATACATTCGCTACCTTCTTTACGGCAGGCCAATCTACCTGTTTTATTAAAGAGGCTGGCATATGGGGCGGGTCGAATGCGGCAGCAGGGGAGGCTACGGGGCTTCTGTTTTCACATTTCCTAGTCTCATTCGACAATTCACTTGCAGCGTATGACATTACAATAACCTATATTTTAACGGTAGCGAGGGGGTAATACATGGCAATAGTTGCAGGAAATCAAGCCCTAGCAAGCGATGTGCTTTTACTTAAAACATACGTAGAAATAGCACCGTCAGCAGCGCATCAGGTTACAAACAGTGATACTTGGGAGGATTGGGATATTTCTGCAATAGTTCCAGCCAGTACAAAATGTGTACTTGTAGGATTGTTGGTTTTCCTAAATGGCGAAAATAATGGGGTAAGAAAAAATGGGTCGGCGGTAGATAGGCGGTCTATTTTTGCACTAGGTGGTAATGCGATGATGCGCTGGGATATATGCGAATGTGACACGAATAGAGTCATAGAGTGCTATGATGATAATGTTGGCGAAGACGGGGAGTTCTATATTATGGGTTATTGGAAGGACGAATAATGAGAGAGGATATTGACAACAAGTACCTCGACCAACAGACGGTACTAGAGGCTGAGTTCTTTAATATTGTCCCCGATGGTAAAGGGCAGAGAAGGCAACTCAAAGAGGGCAAGTCTATTGATGATTTCAATCTCGTTCACGGGCAAATCTGGAAAGACCACAAATCAGAACTAATCACAGAAGGATATGCTCAACCCGACCCTGAACCTGAACCTATGAGGGATTTAGCAAAAGAGATTGATGAACTCAAAATCAAAGTAGCCGAATTGAAGGATAAAGATGTTAAACCGGTTATACAATAAGTTCCTCCTGGAGGTCAGGTGATATGTGCTTTAAGAATCTAGTAAAGAAGTTAATAGGTGGAGAGCAAGACTCCCCTTCCGACTGGCTACCCCGGGAAGCCTTAGACCTCGTAGGTACTGATGGTGGCTCAGAGTTAGTAATAGATTTGGGTTATCTAGAGCTTACAGAATATCCGAAGGTATGGCTGCCAGAGATACCAGACACCAACTCAATGGATCCTAACTTTGATATGGGTCACACCAATATCCTGATAGCTGGTAGGAATGGGAGAGACCATAAGGCTCTTCTGGATAGTGTTGGTGTAGGAGATATATGTGTGTTTCATGGTGGTGTATGGAAGGTAATACACAGGGTAATAGAAATAGGTTATGATGACAAAGGCAGATACTTCAGGTCAAAGGGTGACAACAATGAAAAGAAAGACCCGATGGTATGGAGAGATTCAAACCTCACATATATTTCTATAGGGACTATTTACTAGCATGGCTACAGCTTGGGAGTTATGGATAAAAATACAGAGGCTCACCAAGAAGCAGAGGGACGCAATAGTAGCTGTTATAAATGAACTTTTGAAAGACGGAGGTTAAAACATGAGCGAGTGCCTTAGGTGTAAAAAGATATATGAGAGGCCTCCGTTGATGAGAGTAGATAAGAAGAAGATGTTGATGTTCTGCCCACTATGCAACTACCAGATTAGAATTGCGGTGGCAGAATTAAAGGAAGAGGAGGAGAAATGCCAGAAATAACAAACGACCGATTACTAGCTGAAATTAAGAACCTAGCCCGTAATTGGGAAAATGACGTCTCCTCTATAAGGAAACGTCTTGATGGTATCAATGGTTTCATAGCTGACAATACAAAGCGCAGTATCAGGAATGAAACGTCAGTGAAGTTAATCTGTGCCTTTGGCGGTGCTAGTTTACTTGCTATAATCGGAATCCTGGTAACTATCATAACTTAGCGTCTCTAAAACCTATTCTAATATTAGAGAGGGCGGGAATAAAACCCCGCCCTCTTTTTGTTTTAAAAATCATCACCTCCGTCTCAAAGCATCTTTGGAGACAAGATTTTTCAGGTAATCCGACGGTTTAATCTTCTGCTTCTCAGCCCTCCTTTCAACTATAGAATAAACTCCTAATGGGATTCTGAAGGCTATTACTCTTGTTTTGGTACTGGGACACATATTCAAACTTTCAGGTGGTGTAACACCTATCTGATGGAAATGGTCGTGCGTAGATTTCTCAAGAATTTCGGTACCTGTGCTTTTGGAAAGTGGAAATCATAACCTATGGTTGCCACACGGTTCTTGCTATATTGCTCTTGCTCATAAGGGACTATATGGGAACATGCCTTTCTGTCTCTAAGTCTCCTTACAACCTCCATTTCATCAGTGAACACAACCACTGTTTTTTTGTCGCCGTAATCCCTTAACTCTGTCGCCATTTCAACCTCCTATTTCTTCTAACGATTTGGTTAATATTTCAGTTAATTCTTCTACTTTATCATGGGGCAAACAGGGTAAATATCCCTCAATAACCTCATGGATTATAATCTCTCTTTGGATAGGGATAGGTAGTGATGGGTCTATGGTTACTGTCAGTTCAGATATAGCGCAACCCCCGCCGGTTATGTATGACGGATGTCCTTCCTCTTTAAGTATGGTTATGTTCATAGAATATTCTCCAGATTTCAGAGATTTTCTCATTTGCCACCAAACTCAAATTATCCCCTATATCTTCAGGACAATCCCCGTTTTTATCTCGTAACGGACAGATTTTGCACTCTTCCTCAATGTGGTGCCCTTTAGGGAGTTCGATTCTTGTCTTGGCGAAGAGCCTGCAAATCATTCCAACTCCAACAATTCGGGATTCTCACAGATATTGCCGATTACTTCAGTGGTATCATATATATATAAAGGAGAAGAGTCATATCTTTTATCAATGCGTCTTTGCATCCAACCAACCATTTCGGGGACATCTGTCGAACCCAACCAGGTCACTACCTTACCCCATTCCACAATCCTAGTACCTGGTATCGTGTCCACCTCTCTAACTATATCCCCCTCATATACCTCTATTCCATTCTTGTCCTTTTGCCCTGTGTATTGCATTAAAATTGTATTGGGTAAGGGGGCAAGCCAGAAGTATTGTGATTGGATATCAGCCTCAAAGAAATACTTGCAATCTGTTGGTTCAACCCATTTTCTTTCTTTAGTATCCCAAGCCCTGAACTTAATTTCTCTCATTTCACAATCTCCTTTATCTTTTGCCATGAATTGACTCTTTGCAAGCGTTTATTTACATCAATACACCGCTTGTTCCAGGGCTGGTCATAGAGTAGTTTGAACGTAGAGTTAGTTGCTGCTAGTTTTCCAGGGGAGTCGTCTATGTGATAATCGTAATTTCCCGTTCCTTTCACGTCAATACCATGAAAGGGTATTGAATTACAAATTAGCCACTGAACGAGCCCGACTTCACCCATATGCTTCACCCTGTTAGAAAAGATAGCTAGCTCGTATCCTTTGGATTCCCATTCCCGGAGAATATCAAGTGACCCATCTATAAAGTTGGCCTTACCGTAAACCTGTTCCTTGAACATCAGATTTATTATGGTTGGTGCAACTCCAAGAACATCTGCCAAATCATAAGCGAATATTGCTTGAGCAGATAGGTCTACCCCGAAGAAATCCTTAACTATTTTCGGAAAGTCGTACTCACAAATCACGCCGTCAATGTCTAGCAAAATCCGCTTCCGGGGTAGATTGTTTTGGTAGGGCTGCGAAGCCCCCTTATGATTTACTTCTATTTTCTCTAATAATTCTATGGTCATTTCACTCCTAGCATAGACTATTTTTGTTCATTTGTCAAGAGGTGTCTATTCCGTAGCCCTCATTTTAGGTTCTGTTAGAATATGGATAGGTTTGTCATCACCCCTTACAGCCTGCCCAAAGTTTTCAGTCACCCTCATGCACTCTTCGATGGCCTGGTCTACAAAGGTCTGCATGCCATGACATCTAAAGACATTAAGTATCGCTATGTATTGGCCCCTGGTTTGGAATAGGAGTTTCTTGTACTGTTCCTCCGGTATCTTTTTGTAACTCATTGAGTAACAACCCCTCCGCTAACAGAATCCTCTTAACCTGCCACTCCTGTACATTCTGAGGTTTCATAATATGTGGTTCAAGGTACTTCTTGACTTCATAGTGGTTAGCTATCTTAATTATTGCTGATATGTATTCGTCTATCATTTTATATCTTCAAATACACAGGCTCTAAGCCTATGATTTTCCTCTCTCTTACCTTGAGAACTAGAAAGCCATGTCAATATTGTGGTCATCTGGTAGATTTTTAGTTAGCAGTTGCATGTTTTATTCTCCTTACTTTGCTATCACTTTCATTTTTCTTTATTCTACAAGCAACACAGATTCTATTTTCCCCTTCTATAAGCGGAGCCCTACAATCCAGACATTTATTTTCTATTAGCATGTTGGTGCGATTACTACTAGCTCTTATTCTATTTATTTCTCTTCTTTCTGGCATTTTATGGTATTCCAATAATTTATAGTGGTGGTAGATACATCGTGTAAATCCTGGCATTACAGGTTGATTGCATTTTTGACATAAACCAATTTCGTTATGTTCCTTTCGATAAGTTTGTCCATATTTTAACTTCTTCTCACGATTCTTTTCATAATGTCTACGAGAATATTCCCTTTGTTTCTCAGTATTAACCATTATAGTATCCTAGA
>Ga0180008_1000501_pt1 | contig 32580 bp, 31 predicted proteins | sample MM_PW_MetaG_FD_121121 | JGI IMG/M metagenome (GOLD analysis project Ga0180008, IMG submission 121121) | Groundwater microbial communities from the Aspo Hard Rock Laboratory (HRL) deep subsurface site, Sweden - MM_PW_MetaG | ecosystem: Environmental > Aquatic > Deep subsurface > Groundwater... | reverse complement strand
GACGGGTCAGGCAGCACGGCCTTGACCAGTTTCAATGGCACCACTTCCAGGCCTTCGGCGGTGGTGACCGGCTTCTCGGAGAGCAGGCCGAGGTTTTTCAGCACGGTGAACACATTGATGTAGTGCTCGCCGAAGCTCATCCAGAAGCGCACGTTGGGCACGTCGAGGTTTTTCGACAACGAGTGCACTTCATCGTGACCGGTCAGGTACAGGTTCTGCGAACCGACCACCGGCAGGTCGTCGGTACGTTTGACTTCGAACATGGTGTTGCTGGTCCACTGGCTGTCCTGCCAGCTCCACACCTGTCCGGTGAACTCGCGGAAGTTGATTTCCGGGTCGAAATTGGTGGCGAAATATTTGCCGTGGCTGCCGGCATTGACGTCGAGAATGTCGATTGAATCAATGCGGTCAAAATGCTGTTGTTGTGCCAGCGCCGCATAGGCGTTGACCACACCTGGGTCAAAACCCACACCGAGGATCGCAGTGATGTTCTTCTGCTTGCATTCCTCCAGGTGGTTCCACTCGTAGTTGCCGTACCACGGCGGGGTCTCGCAGACCTTGCCCGGCTCTTCGTGGATAGCGGTGTCGAGATAAGCCACGCCGGTATCGATGCAGGCACGCAGTACCGACATGTTGAGGAAGGCGGAGCCGACGTTGATGACGATCTGCGATTCGGTTTCGCGAATCAGTGCCTTGGTCGCTTCCACGTCCAAAGCGTTCAGCGCAAAGGCCTGGATCTGGGCGGGTACCTTGAGGCTACCCTTGGCCTTGACGCTGTCGATGATGGCCTGGCATTTGGAGATGTTGCGCGACGCGATAGCAATACGACCGAGTTCGTCGTTGTGCTGCGCGCACTTGTGGGCCACCACCTTGGCGACACCTCCTGCACCAATGATAAGAACGTTCTTTTTCAATTGCTTTATCTCTCCTTTATCTGTCCGCTTTACGAAAGGCTGGACAGGTAGTCGTCGTAACCAAACTCACGAACCACTTCGACTGTACCGTCGAGTTGTTTCACTACGATGGACGGCATTTTCAGGCCGTTGAACCAGTTTTTCTTGACCATGGTGTAGCCTGCCGTGTCGATGAACGACAGTCGATCGCCGATGGCCAGCGGCTGATCAAATTGATATTCGCCGAAGATGTCCCCGGCCAGGCACGACTTGCCGCACACCATGTAGGTGTGTTCGCCGGTGCTTGGCGCCAGCTTGGCGTTGAGGCGATAGATCAGCAGGTCCAGCAGGTGGGCTTCGATGGAGCTGTCGACCACGGCGAGGTGCTTGCCGTTGTACAGGGTATCGAGCACGGTGACTTCCAGGGATGCACTGTTGGTGATCGCCGCTTCGCCGGGTTCCAGGTACACCTGCACGTCGTACTTCTGCGAGAACGCCTTGAGGCGCTGGCAGAAGGCATCGATGGCATAGCCTTCACCGGTAAAGTGGATGCCACCGCCGAGGCTGACCCAGTTGACCTTGTGCAGCAGCGCGCCGAAGCGTTCTTCGATGGTGCCCAGCATCTTGTCGAACAGCTCGAAATCACCGTTCTCACAGTTGTTGTGGAACATGAAGCCGGAAATCTGCTCGATCACGCCTTCGATCTTCACCGGGTCCCACTCGCCCAGGCGGCTGAAGGGGCGCGCCGGGTCAGCCAGCAGGTAGTCGGAGCTGCTCACCTGCGGGTTGACGCGCAGGCCGCGGGTCTTGCCTTCGCTGCGCGGCGCAAAACGCTGCAGTTGGCTGATGGAGTTGAAGATGATCTTGTCGCAGTTGTCGAGCATCTCCTCAATCTCATCGTCAGCCCAGGCCACGCTGTAGGCGTGGGTTTCGCCTGCGAACTTCTGGCGACCGAGCTTGAGCTCATACAGTGATGAGGACGTGGTGCCGTCCATGTACTCCTGCATCAGGTCGAACACCGACCAGGTGGCAAAGCACTTGAGTGCCAGCAGCGCCTTGGCACCGGACTGCTCGCGTACGTAGGCGATCTTCTGCAGGTTGAGCAGAAGCTTCTGTTTGTCGATGAGGTAATACGGGGTTTTGATCATTTTTCAGAGCCTGCGGCGGAGCCTGCCAAAAAAGGACAGGCATTGTGCCCGCACTTGGGGCAGATCGAAAGGTTCGTCAGCGGATTTTGCTGGTCCCGGATCTAAAACCCTTCTCTTTAAATGGGAGGGACGACCGTGGCGCTGGCAAGCGGTACTGACGAGACTGGATGCTGACTTAACATGAGCATGTTTCGCGTTCATCTAAAGTAAAATGAGTTTGTCTCACTATTAAAGGCTGTCGACAATGGCTCCCATACCCACACATTGGAGATTTTTGTCATGGCAGTCGCTCATTCCCTTGGATTTCCGCGCATTGGACGCGATCGTGAACTGAAAAAAGCGCAGGAAGCGTTTTGGAAGGGCGAACTGGACGAAACCGGCCTGCGCGCCGTAGGTCGTGAGTTGCGCAAGACTCATTGGGACTTGCAGAAGCAGGCCGGTATCGAGTTGCTGCCCGCTGGCGACTTTGCGTGGTACGACCAGGTACTGACCCACTCGCTGATGTTCGGCGTGATCCCCGAGCGTTTCCGCCCGGCTGATGGCAAAGCCACGTTGCAGACCTTGTTCGGCATGGCCCGTGGTGTCAGTGACAGTTGCTGTGGTGGCGCCCATGCCCAGGAAATGACCAAGTGGTTCGACACCAACTACCACTATCTGGTACCTGAATTCAGCGTTGACCAACAGTTTCACCTGGGCTGGGATCAACTGTTTGAAGAGGTCCAGGAAGCCTGCGACCTGGGGCACACCGTCAAGCCAGTGGTGATCGGGCCGCTGACGTACCTGTGGCTGGGCAAGGCCAAGGGCGGTGACTTCGACAAGCTCGATTTGCTTGATCGCCTGCTGCCGCTGTACGGCCAGATTTTCCAGCGCCTGGCGCAGTTGGGTGTGGAGTGGGTGCAGATCGATGAGCCGATCCTGGCGCTCGATTTACCCCAGGATTGGAAAAATGCGTTTGAGCGCGCCTACAACCTGATCCAGCGTGATCCCCTGAAAAAACTGGTCGCCACCTACTTTGGCGGCCTGGAAGAAAACCTCGGCCTGGCGGCCAATTTGCCGGTCGATGGCCTGCACATTGACCTGGTGCGTGCACCGGAGCAATACCCGACGATTCTCGATCGTCTGCCAGCCTATAAAGTGCTGTCCCTGGGGGTGGTCAACGGGCGTAACGTGTGGCGCTGCGACCTGGAAAATGCCCTGGCCACCTTGCAGCACGCTCATGAGCGCCTGGGTGATCGCTTGTGGGTTGCGCCGTCCTGCTCGTTGCTGCATAGCCCAGTTGACCTGGCGCGTGAAGACAAGCTGGATGCCGAGCTCAAGAGCTGGCTGGCCTTCGCCGTGCAGAAGTGTGAAGAAGTGGCGGTGTTGACCCAGGCCATCAACCAGCCGCATGCGGCGAAGGGGGTGGCGGCCTTGGCCGAAAGCCGTGCCGTGCAGGCGGCCCGTGCCGCCTCGCCGCGGATCCACAAACCGACCGTGCAAGCTCGCGTTGCGGCCATCACCGGCAAGGACAGCCAACGCCAGTCACCGTTTGCCCAGCGGATTGCCAAGCAACGCGCCGGCCTCGACCTGCCACTGTTTCCGACCACCACCATTGGCTCGTTCCCGCAGACCGCTTCGATCCGCCTGGCGCGCCAGTCGTTCAAGGCCGGCAAATTGAGCGAGGCCGAATATGTCGAGGCGATGCACAGCGAGATCAAACACGCCGTTGAAGTGCAGGAAAATCTCGGCCTGGACGTGCTGGTACACGGCGAAGCCGAGCGTAACGACATGGTGGAGTACTTTGCCGAACAACTGGACGGCTATGCCTTCACCCGTTTTGGCTGGGTGCAGAGCTACGGTTCGCGGTGCGTGAAACCGGCGGTGATCTTCGGTGACCTGAGCCGTCCAAAAGCCATGACCGTGGCGTGGATCCGCTACGCCCAAGGCCTGACCGACAAGGTGATGAAGGGCATGCTGACCGGCCCGGTGACCATGCTGATGTGGTCATTCCCCCGGGAAGACGTGAGCCGTGAAGTGCAGGCCCGCCAGTTGGCGCTGGCGATTCGTGATGAAGTGGTGGACCTGGAAGCCGCCGGCATCAAGATCGTGCAGATTGATGAAGCGGCATTTCGCGAAGGCTTGCCCCTGCGCCGGGCCCAATGGCAACGCTACCTGGACTGGGCCACCGAAGTATTCCGCTTGTGCGCTTGCGGGGTGCGTGATGAAACCCAGATCCATACCCATATGTGCTACAGCGAATTCAACGATGTGATCGAGTCCATTGCGGCGATGGATGCCGACGTGATTACCATCGAAACCTCGCGTTCGGATATGGAACTGCTGGAGGCCTTCGAGGCCTTCGCTTACCCGAATGACATTGGCCCGGGCGTCTACGACATTCACTCGCCACGGGTGCCGGACGCCTCGGAAATGGTCCATCTGTTGCGCAAGGCCGCCAAGCGCATCCCGGCCGAGCGCCTGTGGGTCAACCCTGACTGCGGCCTGAAGACCCGTGGGTGGCCGGAGACAGAGGCTGCGTTGATTCATATGGTGGCGGCGGCGCGGCAACTGCGGGCTGAATTGGCGTAGCGGCGGCTCAGTCACACGATTGGGTGGCTGATACACCGCTATCGCCGGCAAGCCGGCTCCTACAGTTGTTTGGGTGGGGTATCCAAAATTCCCTGCCTCGCGCAATCCCCCTGTGGGAGCGGGCTTGCCCGCGATGGCGTTGGGTCAGTCAAGTCATTGTTGGCTGGTACACCGCTGTCGCCGGCAAGCTGGCTCCTACATTTGAACCTGTGTGGTTAGAGGTATTTAAGCCACGCAATATCCCGCCGCCGGGCCTTCAGCCGGGCAAACCAACGCACTGGCAGGTACAACGCCAGCGGCAAAAACAACGCCACCAGCCACACCACCTCCACGCTATCGAATCCGAAATGCGTCTGCTGGTTCAGGCCAAACAGTGCCACGCCCGTCACGTACAACACCTTCAACACATACAGATGCAGCAGATAAAAGAACATCGGCGCCGCACCGAACACCGCCAGCGTGCCGATCCAGCGCCGTTGCCCGGCGCGTTCGCAGCCCAGCAGCAACAAAAACCCCATACCCAATGTCAGCGCGAGGAACAGCAGCGAAGGTGGATACTTGGTGATGTTGAAGAAACTCATCAGCGTTTGCACGTGGCTGTCGTACACCTGCCACGGTGCCTCACCGTAGCCATTGATTGCGCGCAACACTACAAAGCCCACCAGCGCGCCAACGCCCGCCAGTAACAGATAACGCTGACGCTGCGCCGCCGGCATCGAGTCGGTAAACCACGGGCCGATGCCGTAACCCAGGGCAATCACCCCGATCCACGGCAGCACCGGGTACGTCGTGCGCAGGCGCAAGGTGTCGCCCACCTCGATCCAACTGCGTTCGTGCAGGATCGTCCAGGGAATGTGCAGCGCCGAACCCGCTGCGAAATGCAGGCCATCGAGCAGGTTGTGCCCCCCCATGATCAGCAATGCCAGGCCGATCAGCAGCGGGCGTGGCAACCACACCAGAGCGGCGAGGGCGATCATGCTCACGCCGATGGCCCAGATCACCTGCATGTAGATAACGCTGGGAGGCAGTTGGAAGGTCCAGGCGAAGTTCACCAGGGTCAATTCCAGTACCACCAGAAACAGCCCGCGCTTGAACAGAAACGCCGAGACATCACCACGCCCCTGGTGTTTTTCGCCGTACAGAAACGCCGACAAACCCGTCAGCAGTACAAACACCGGGGCGCACAAGTGGGCCAGGGTACGGCTGATAAACAGCGCGGGCTCCGTCATATCGATGCTCATCGGGTCGCTGACCTGGCGGTGCAGCAGGAACGTCTCGCGCACGTGGTCGAGCAACATGAACAGGATGACCAGGCCGCGCAGGGCATCGATGGAAAGCAGGCGTGTACGGGCAGTGGGAACAGCGTCAGCCATGGTGCAAGGTCGCCAGAGGGGAGGAAGAATAAGGTTATCTTATAACGTCTTTCGGCCGTCGTGGATTTCTGAGTCGGAATCGGATCATTCAGATGCTAGGGTAGGCCACTGACCTTGACGACCCTGGAGTCACTTATGAGCGCCCCGACTGATTTCAACGCTGTCGTGCAATTCTGGACGACGGCAGGCCCATCGCGCTGGTTCAAGAAAGATCAACAGTTTGACGCCGAGTTTGGTGCGCGCTTCCACGAGGCCCACTTCCAGGCGGCCAGGGGCGAGCTGGAGCACTGGATGGGCGAACCCGAAGGCGCGCTGGCGTTGCTGATCCTCCTCGATCAGTACCCACGCAATACTTTCCGGGGCACCGCCCACATGTTTGCCACTGACCCGCTGGCCAGGGCTTACGCCGGGCGCATGGTCGACGCGGGGATGGACCGTCTGATCGACCCGGCATTGCGCGCGTTCTGCTACTTGCCCTTTGAGCATTCAGAGCAGCCCGAGGACCAACAGCGCTCTTTGGCATTGAACCAGCAGCTCGATGCCGATACCTACCACTGGGCCAAGGAGCATGCCGAGATCATCGAGCGATTTGGCCGGTTTCCCCATCGCAATGCGGCGCTGGGCCGGGTGACGACGGAGGAGGAACAGGCGTTCCTTTCGGGGGGTGGGTTTTCCGGTTAGGTTGCAAGAACCAGCCGTATTCCACCGAGGAATGCCCCGATAAAAAAGCGGCATTGTATTTATCGCCGCACATCTCGTAGCGTGGCTGCTCACCCAAGGAGATGCCGCCGTGACGAACCCGCCGATGCGTTTGTATGTCGATGCCCCGTTCACCAGCCCCTATGCGATGTCGGTGTTTGTGACCCTGCGGGAAAAAGGCTTGCCGTTCGAGGTGCACACCCTGGATCTGGAGGCGCTGGAGCAACAGGCGCCGGTATTTACCGGGCTGTCCGTGACCCAGCGGGTACCGACCCTGGAGCAGGGCGGGTTTGCCTTGTCCGAGTCGTCGGCCATTACCGAGTACCTGGAGGATGTGTTCCCGCAGGTGCCGGTGTACCCCAGGGAGCCACGCCAACGCGCGCGGGCGCGGCAGATTCAGGCGTGGTTGCGCAGCGACTTGCTGCCGATCCGCCAGGAGCGCTCCACGCTGGTGGTGTTTTACGGGGTCAGGTTCGGCCCGTTATCAGCCCCTGCACAGGTGGCGGCAAACAAACTGATTGCAGCGGCACAGCACTGGTTGGCCGCGGGCGACGACTATCTGTTTGGCCAATGGTCGATTGCCGATGTGGATCTGGCTGTGATGCTCAACCGCCTGATTCTCAACGGCGATCCGGTGCCCGCGCCGCTGGTGGCGTATGCCCGGCGGCAATGGCAGCGGCCATCGGTGCAGGCCTGGGTCAGGCAGGTACGTCCGGCGTTGTAGCGCCCAGCGGCCATTCCTGCGCGACCCGGCGTTCGAGGTCTTCCCAGTCTTCCATGCCCAGCACCCGGGTGGTGTTCAGTCCGCGCAGATAACCACGCAACTGCTGGGCGGCGGCGCAGGCTTGGTCAGGGTCGGCTGCGGGGTCCTGCAGGATAGTTTCGTACTCGACCAAATACTCGGCAACGCGTTCGCGGAACTCTGGCAGGACGGCATTGCGGATGCGATCAAAGGTCTTCTGATGAGGTTTCATGGACAGGTCCTTCTTATAGATTTTATTGTATGAGCGCTGACGACTTTAGGCGCCGGCTTGCCGGCGCCTACAGAGGGTTCAGTTGGGCATGGCTTCACGGCTGAAGGCATGCACCGCTGACACCAGCCCCTTGGCGGCCAGGGCCACCAGTTCACCGCCTTTCTCCGGGGTTGCCAGGGCCGGGTCGGACCCCATGCGCCCATCCGGGTGGCGGGCGCGGAAGTCCTGGGCTTCGCGGATCGGGCCGGTGGGCGCAATCTGCGGCGAATAGTCTGCTGTCTTGATCGAGTCCGGGTAAGCCCACTGGGTAATCGCGATCTCCGAAGGTGTCGCGTGGGTGCCATGCCCGGTCGGGAACTGCGCCCGCGCCAGCTCGCCGACGCCCTCCAGGTCCCACCAATTGCAGAGTTTCAAGGCGAAGCCGGCGGGGCGGCGGGCGAAGCTGGCCTCGGCGTACAACTCGGAAAAGGCCGCTTCGATCGTGGCGATATTGCCGCCATGGCCATTGAGGAACAGGATTTTTTCGAAACCATGGGCGGCCAGGGAGCGGGTCCAATCGCCAATGGCCGCGATAAAGGTCGACGGACGCAGGGAGATGGTGCCGGGGAACCCGAGGTGGTGTTGGGCCATGCCGATATTGAAGGTGGGGCCGACCAGGATATCAGCGTCTTTTTGCGCCTGATGGGCAATGATTTGCGGGCACATCCAATCGGTGCCCAACAGGCCGGTAGGACCATGTTGTTCGTTGGAACCGATGGGAATCACCACGGTGCGGCTGCGGTCAAGAAACTGGCCAATCTCGATCCACGTTGACTGGTGCAAAAGCATTTCAGGTCCTCTCTCTGGTCAGGCTTGGCCTGTCAGATACTACCTCAACCGGCGCTGGCGATCTGGCGCGGCTTGCAATTGAGGTAGGCCGAGGATTTCAGCCAGCGCTGATCGGGATACCAGGAGAACATGAACTGGCCATCCTTGAGCTTGTCCACCACCTGGCGCGCCACTTGCGGGCGTACGGCAGGGCAACCCTGGCTGCGGCCGATCCGACCTTCACGCTTGCTCCACAACGGGCTGACGTAGTCGGCGGCATGGATCACGATGGCGCGGTCGCGGGCCAGGTCATTGAAGCCTGGCTCCAGGCCGTCCATGCGCAACGAGTAGCCGTGGGTGCCGTGGTAGCTTTCCTGGGTGCGGAACAGACCGAGGCTGGACTGGTGGCTGCCTTCGCTGTTGGAGAACTGGGTGGCGAAGTTTTCCCCGGATTTTTGCCCGTGGGCCACCAGATCGCGCAGCACCAGCTTTTTTTGGCGTAGATCGAAAATCCACAGGCGACGGGCGGTCGAAGGTTGCGAGTAGTCGATCACGGCCAGGCGTTCGGCGCGTTCCTGGCCGTTATTGACGGCACACTGCATCGCGCCCAGAGCGCTTTTGAGGACGGCGGGATTGAGTTCTGGAGCCGAGCGCGCCAGGCTGCTATACAAGGTATGAGGTTTGGCATTCTCTGCGAAGGCACCCGAACAGAAAGCGGCCAGGGCGGCGGCGATCAGGCCGAGTCGGCAGTCAATATTCAGCATTTATCGAGCATCTCCGCCGTAGATTGGAGCTAAGCCATTGTTCAAAAAAACTGCATGTTACTTGAGCCTTTGCTTGCTCGTAGCACCATTGGTCGCCACGGCCGATGAAGTGCCGGTCGAGCCGTCAAACCCAGTACAGCTGGCACTTGGGCAGTTGTCGAGCGTCTGCCCCGGTTTAGCCACCCGGTTGGATATGCCGGCCGAGTTGCGGTTGCAGGCTTTTTACCAGCAGCACGGCAACACCGCCCTCTGGTCGGTGGACGGACGCCGGCAGGCGTTGCAGGGCCAGTTGCTGTTGCTGGCCGACGACGGCCTCGACCCGGCGCACTATCGGCTGCCCGACACGACAACGACCGACAATGTGCTGTGTACCGATTTCGCAACCAGCCAGCGCTATCTGCAAGCCCTGCATGACTTGCACTACGGCCGTTTGCAGCAGGCCCATTATGAGCCGCTGTGGCATTCCCAGCCGCCGAGCGAGGATCCGGTCCTTGTCGTGCTGGCCCTGGCCAATACCGGTCTTGCGGACATGGCGGCAGCATTCGATCAGGCCCGGCCCGGCGCCGAACTGTACCGCAACCTGCGCAAGGTCTACGCCACCCAACGCCTGCAACCGTTGCCGCAGTGGGGCATGATGACCGACGGCCCTTTGTTGCGTCCGGGTCGGGAGGATCCACGGGTGCCGGAATTGGCCCGGCGCCTGGTCAGCGGCGGCTACCTGACGAGCGCACCCAAGGGGCATCAATACAGCAACGATCTGGTGGAGGCGGTGAAGCGCTTCCAGTCCAGCCATTCACTGCAAGCCGACGGAGTGATCGGCCCGGGCACGGTGACCGAACTCAACGTCAGCCCGGCGCTGCGGCGCGGGCAACTGCAGGTCAACCTTGAGCGTTTTCGCTGGCTGGCCCAGGACCTGGAGCCGGACGGCATCCTGGTCAACGTCGCGGCTGCCCAGTTGAGCGTCTACCAGGGGGGCGTACCTGTGTGGCAGACCCGTTTGCAGGTGGGCCGTGCCGAACGGCAGACGCCGCTGCTCAAGTCGCGCATCACGCGGTTGACCCTCAACCCCACCTGGACGATCCCGCCGACCATCATGCGCGAGGACAAGTTACCGGCCATTCGCCTGAACCCGGAGTACCTGCGCCAACAGAATCTCAAAGTGCTCGACAGTGAAGGTCGCGCGCTGTCACCGGAGCAGGTGGATTGGTCGCACCCCGGTAATATCCTGCTGCGCCAGGACGCCGGCCCACGCAACCCGTTGGGCAGGATCGTCATGCGTTTCCCCAACCCGTTCTCCGTGTACCTGCACGACACGCCCAGCCAGCCGTTGTTCCGCAAGGGGCCGCGGGCCTTCAGTTCGGGCTGTGTAAGGGTGGAGCAGCCGATGGTGCTGCGTGATCTGCTGGTGAACCCGGCTGAAAAGGCGCGGACTGAGGCGTTGTTGGCGAGCGGAGTAACCCATGAGTTCCGCCTGGCCACGCCGGTACCGGTGCTGCTGGGCTATTGGACAGCCCAGGTGGATAGCCAGGGTGCGTTGCTGTACGCCCCCGATATTTATGGCCGCGACGGGGTGTTGTTGAAAGCCTTGGGCGCAGCCCTGTAGACGCTAACAGAGTGTGTGGGCTTGCCCGCGATGGCGCAGTGTCAGTCGAAGAGTATATTGGCTGGTTCACCGTCATCGCCGGCCAGCCAGCGCCTACATTTGGTTTGTGGTGTGCCCAGTATTCTCTTTCAACTAAAAGCAGCTGCGGATCTGTGCAATATGAGACCCGGTTGGCATCCTTGAAAGAATAACCATCAGGTATTTCTCAAACGCTCAAGAAACCTACCAAGCTTGCCGACGTGATGGGTACATACCCAGGAGCGTTCAATATGAGCAGTCAACGTTTGGCAGTCGGTATCAGCCTGTTTTTTGTGCTCGTCAGCGGCAGTGGTCAAGCGTCCACGACCGTCGCTCAAGGTGTTATCCAGTTCCATGGCAGCATCGTCGAGGCGACTTGCGCGGCGGGCAGTGGGAGCGGGTCGACATTGGCACTCAGTGGTTGTCCGACGTCTGCATCCGGGGGCAACATCAGTGCCTACGGCGTCGAGCCGGTGCGCACGGTCAGTGCGCTGGATCACTCAGTGGTCAAGGTCAAACTGGTGACTGAAGCAACGGACGATGGTCGTTACTTCAATCGCCAGTACAGCTTGAGCGATGAGGCAGGCAGACCGCTGCGTTCAGGGGCGTACCTGGTGACGCTGAGTTACCCGTAGGCAGGTTGACCGAGTTGCTCACACAGGAAGTGCGTGCTGGCAAGCCTGGATGTCGGGTGGAATGCCAGCAAACCAGTGGCAACCTTTAGATAGGCGACGTCTTCGCAGGACATAAAGGCCATGCCTCCCAGGATTTCGAAGGCGCGAGTGCTGATGCGGTTCACGGCGTCCTGGATAGAGAACCGGGTTGCTTGCGCCCGCGCCAAGTCACTGCGCAAGAACCGGTGGGCATCAATCGAAGCCGCCAGGCCGCGCAAGGCCATGGTGGCTCCCTGCTGATCAATGAGCAGTGTGGCTCGATCATCTGGTGAGCCTTTATTGTTTGCCAATGCGCGTGCTGCCAGAGCAGATGCCATCCCCAGGTAGGAAGCGCTGGCCAGCAGTTGAAACCAGATGGCGAACAAATGGTTGCCGGTTCCGTGTTGGGCATCGTCGAGTTGATCATCGACGGCGGTGCTGAAACACATCATGGCTTCGGGAACCAGCAAGTTATTGAACGTGACTTCGTGGCTGTCCGCGGCCTGTAAATGCGGTACGGACCAGAATTTTTTCCGCTCGATACTGGGGTCTTCAGCAAAACCCACACCAATGCCGACTTGGGCCTGACCTTCAGGATTAACGTAGTTGACGCCAAAAGTAATGATGTCGAAGTGATGTGTCAGCGTGCAAGGTTTCTTGCTTCCATTGACGATGTAACCTTCGAGGTTTTTTTCAACGGCCATTGTTGATTCTAAGATGGGCGTATTTGTGCGGCCTTCCGCAAATCCAGAAGCGACTAATAGATTGTCGCGTGCAATCAGGCCTAACAGGCCCTGAATATCGGGAAAAAAATGCCTGGCGGCCATCATCCCCGCGACGGTGTGGTGATGCATGGTCATCATGATTGCCAGAGAAGGGCAGCGTGCACCGACCCAAGTGTGCAACTGCGCCATACTTAATGCGCTGACACCCTCGCCACCGAGTTCTTTGGCAATGGTGAGCGCAGGATGGCCGACACGGCGAAACATATCGGCTAATTGTTGAGACTCTGCGCGTTCAAGATCCAGCAGTGAGGACGTTTCAAGGAAAGATGCCATGTCCGGCATCAGTTCGAAGGTGGTGTTTCTTTCTTCATGTAAAAACATATCAGATAAATTCTTCAGGGCTTTGAAAGTTATATTGGAGTTTCAGTTTTCAAGTAATGACGCGCATAACGGCTGTCCAAATTGGAAAGTGGCAACAACATAAAGAAATCGGCCACGTTGAAATCATGGTCCCAGGCCGGCTCACCACACACCCAAGCTCCGCTACGCAAATAGCCCTTTAACAGTGGCGGCATCTGTGGCGTCGCCCGGGCGTCCCGGTCATGCACTGGAAATGGGTGGTGTGGGGTGACGTGATAGTCGGCGGGGGCAAAGTTCTTCGCAGTGAACGTGTGATACAACGCAGCGGCATTGTGCCCTCCATCAGCCAGGCTAACGCTGGCGCAACCCATCAGGTAATCACAGCGCTCACGTCGCAAATACCTTGCTAAACCCGCCCACAACAACATGATGACGCTACCACTGCGGTAGTCCGGATGGACACAGGCATGCCCCGCTTCGGTTATACGCATCCGTAGATGTTTTAAGCGACTCAGGTCGAATTCCTCTTCAGAGTAAAAGCGTCCCATGCGTTGCGCGGCCGTCGGGCTCATCACGCGGTATGTGCCGACTACGTATGATGTTTGGGGGTCACGTACAATTAAATGATCACAATAGTCGTCAAATGCATCAATGTTTAGACCATCAGAATTGGCAGACGTCGAAATATGGAAAGTTTCATTGAATACTTTATGGCGTAGACGTTGTGCTTCACGCACTTCTTCTTGTGTGCTGGCAAGGCTTACCGTTAATGTCGAGCGGTGGGTGTTTGTGTTTAAGGGGCTGTCACTGAGTGCTTTAGTTGGTTGCATGTGACTTCCTTTGTGGTTTTTTGTAATCCGATTAGATAGTGGTTGAAATGCTAGCTTGCCATTTAGAGGGGTGACATAAGGAAAGTCTGAAGGTTTCAGGAGCGCTATTACTAAGATTTGGGTAGAGTTATTTTTAGGGAATTAATTAAGGGCGAAAGCATGTTTTTACCGCGAACGGAATAATTCCATTACGAGCGTTTGTCGTATAGAACCAACGTTTGCAGGCATTACTAAAAAACGCTATGCGTTTACAGTCGGTGTATGAGGGGCCGGTGTGTATTCAATGAGCGACGAAGGGCGTCTGGAAGCACACGGTGAACGTAGTACCGCTGCCCACCTGTGAGCTCACCATCACATCACCGCCATGGGCCTTGGCGATTTCCCGCACGATAAACAACCCCAGTCCGACGCTGCGCATCTCGGTGTCCTGGTCGGTACCTCGGGTCATGGGTTCAAACAGTACACTCATCAGCGAGTCAGCAATCACCGGCCCATGGTTATGCACCGAGAGGCTGGCCCCTTCGTGGTCCAGTCGCGAGGTAATGGTGATCGGTTGTTGCAGGTCGCCATAAGCCACGCTATTAGCCACCAGGTTGCCAATGATTTGTTGCAGGCGGTCGCCATCCAAGCAAGCGTCGGCAGTCCCTACGGTGTGGTGCGCGAGGGTGGCGAGGGGAAAGGCCATGCGCAGTTCATCCACCGCGCGCCGCGTCACGTCATGCAGGTCCAGCGGGCTGGGGGTGACGCCAATGCCAACGCCGACCCGTGCCTGGGTGAAGTCCAGGAGGTCGGCGATCATCCGTTGGGCGCGCTCCGATGACTGGCCGATATGGCCAATCAATTGGGTTTCCTTGGCGGTGCGCTCGCCACGGGCGAGAAAGTCGGACGCCATCTTGATCGCGGTCAGCGGGTTTTTCAGGTCGTGACTGACGATGGCGACCATTTGCTCGGCAAACAGCGCCCGGCGTTGTGCCTTGGCATAGGCGTGGTTGAGTTCGGCCTGGGCCTGCTGGAGCGCGGTTTGTGCGGCGGTCTTTTCCAACAATAAGGCTTCGGCCAGTTTGCGTGCGTTGAGCAGCTCGCGTTCGTACTTGTCGCGGTCGGTGGTGCCGAACAGGGCCAGTTCATGCCGTGTGCCGTTGGCGTGGTCGCGTTTGACGGCATTGAGCAGGATGGTCACGGGGTGGCCGTCACGATGGCGCAGGTCGAGTTTGACCTCGGTGATGCTGCCTTGCACCTGCATCAACGGGGCGAGGTGGGTTTGATGGAAAATCCGCCCGCCCATGGTCAGCAGATCCTGGAAGCGCTGCCCCTGCAACTCGGTTGCAGTCATACCCAGCCAGTCGCTGAAACACTGGTTTGCCCGCAGGATCGTGCCGTCTTCTGTGGTGACGGCCAGCGCACAGGCGGCACCGTTGAACAGCGCCTCGTCATTCGCCATGGGCAACTGCCCAGGGCATCAGGAAACTATCCATCGCAGCCGCGCACGCTGGCACTGCGCTCATATGCGGGCAATGGCCCACATTGTCGATCAGGCAATACGTGCTGTGGGGCAACACCCGGTGCAGGTGTTCGCCCACGCAGAGCGGGGCGATCAAGTCATCGCTCGATTGCAGGATCAATGTGGGGGTCGCGAGGCCGTTGATGTCGGCACGGTTATCCGACAAAAACGTCACCCGTGCAAAGTGCTTGGCGATTTCAGGCTCGGTGCGGCAGAAGCTGTTGGTCAGTTCTTCACTCAAGGCCGGTTGCCCCGGCGCGCCCATGATCACTGGGGCCATGGTGCTGGACCAACCCAGGTAGTTGCTGTCGAGGGTGTCGAGCAGCGATTGGATATCTTCGGGCTTGAACCCGCCGACATAGTCACCGGTATCGATGTAGCAGGGCGAAGGACCAATCATCACATGGGCGGCGATGCGCCCGGGGGCTGCGCGGTCGGCCAGTGTGCCGATCATGGCGCTGACCGAGTGCCCTACGAGGATCACCGGGCCACTGGCAAACTCATCGATGATCTCGTTCAGATCAGCGGCATAGCCGGCCAGGGAGGCATATTTTTGCTTGTCGTAGGCGCCAAGATCAGACAGGCCAGCCCCTACCAGGTCATAGAGCACCACACGAAAGCGCTGGATGAAATGGGGCAGCAGGTAACTCCACATGGCCTGGTTGCAGCCAAAGCCATGGGAAAACACCAGGGTCGAGGAACCGTTGCCCACTACGTTGACGTTGTTGCGATGCCGAAGGTCCATGGACGTGCTCGTAGTGGCGTGTTGCTATGTGGTTGTGGCGTCAGTTTAGAGAGTCAATTGCATGGGGTCACTAGGTATAGCGTCGATAGGGTAAAGTCGGGGCTTTCAGGAGCAAGCGTCAGCTAACGAAGTATGGGGCGGCTTTTGCGGCAATCGGCCTTGGGCCTGCTGGCCCTGGCGCAAACGGTGCTGGTGCTGGGGGTATATGGCGCGGCGGGGTACTTGCTGGAGATGGGGCTTGAAGGCTGGTTGTTCGCCTTGCCCATCAGCTCTTTTGCAGCGCTGTTCATTTATGGCCAGGGTGCAGGAGGGTCGGGCTCTGGCTCTGGCTCCAGCGACCGTTCAAGCTCAAGTTCCAGCTCAAGCTCCGGCGGTGGGTTTTCCGGCGGTGGCGGCTCCAGCGGTGGCGGTGGGGCTTCGGGGAGTTGGTGAGGCCCGGAGCCTAGAGCGTCATCACCATCTCATGCCAAGCCATCCCGCCGTGGTCTGACGCCGAGGGCTGCACGTACTGGTACCCCAGGCGCGTATACAACGGCACATGCTGCTGCTTGCACATCAGGTGGAGGGTCTGCTTGCCCATCGCGCGCATACGCGACACAAATGCCTCCATCAAGTACGTGGAGTGCCCCTTGCCCTGATGCGCCGGGTCCACCACCACCGACATGATCACCACATTCGGCGCATCCGCCGCGTGCCCTACCAATTCCTTGAAGTCCTCATCCGACATCACCACGTCATGGGCGCAACCACAGTTGATAAAGCCCAGCACCTGACCGTCCGCCTCCAGGATCAGGAAGCCTTGCGGGTAGAGCGCGATGCGCGTGGCGATCTTCTCCAGGGTTGCAGCTTCATCGCCCTCGTAGGCGCTGATTTCGATCTCGTAGCAGCGGGCGGCATCTGCCGGCGTGGCGTTGCGCAAGGTGAGGGCGGGCATGGGGATCCAGGGGCGGGCAGTTGAATGAGGGCTGCATGATAGCGGGGCAGTGCCTGCGCGCAAATCCCTCTGCACAGCTTGGGTGAAGCCGTTTATGGGTGATCAAAAAACACTGGCTTGCTAGGTGTATTTTAATTTGTAATCATCGCTAAATAAATAGGCTTTACCTAAGCGCAACTTAGCTCCGAGGACAATGCAATGCACAACCTGCTGCTTTCCCCGCTGAAAATGGGTCGCCTGGACCTGAAAAATCGCGTCGTCATGGCTCCCATGACACGATCGCGAGCCAAGCATGGAAGCGATGCGCCTACGGCGTTAAACGCGCTCTACTATGCCCAGCGCAGCAGCGCTGGATTGATTATCACCGAAGGCACACAGGTTTCCCGCCAGGGCCAGGGATATGCCTACACCCCCGGTATCTATTCAAGCGAGCAGGTTGCTGGCTGGAAACAAGTCACCCATGCCGTGCACGAGGCCGGCGGGCTGATTGCCGCACAACTCTGGCATGTGGGGCGTATGTCCCACGCCTCCTTGCAGGAGCCGGGAGAGGTGCCTGTCGCGCCGTCTGCTATTCGGGCCCAGGCACAAGTTTTCATCCCGGACGGTAACGGCTCGGGCCTGATGGCACTTGCCGAGCAGCCACGGGAAATGACACTTGAGGATATCGAGGCCGTCAAACGCAGCTTTGTCGAGGCGGCCCGCAATGCTATGGCTGCCGGCTTTGACCTTGTCGAGGTGCACGGTGCAAATGGCTATTTGTTTGATCAGTTTCTGGCGACAGGCACCAATAAGCGTCAAGACACTTATGGCGGCTCAGTGGAAAATCGCGCCCGTTTCCTGCTGGAAACAGTCGATGCATTGATTGAGGACCTGGGCGCCGACCGCGTAGGGGTGCGCTTGTCTCCGTGGGGAACGATCAGTGACATTCAGGATGATGAGCCCGAAGCAATGGTGTTGTTTTTGGCCCAGGCGCTTGATCAACGCAATATCGCTTACCTGCACGTGGCGGAGTGGGAATGGACCGGCGGCCCGGCCTACCCCGAGGGTTTTCGTCAGCGTTTGCGCTCAGCGTTTCAAAAACCGTTGATTGTGTGCGGTAACTACGATGCCGAGCGAGGAGAGGCGTTACTCGCTCAGGGGCTGGTGGATGCTATCGCCATGGGGCGTTCATTTATTGCCAATCCGGACTTGGTGGAACGTATCCGCCAAGCCGCGCCTCTGGCGCAGGCCAACCCGGCACTGTTTTACGGCGGCGATGCCAAAGGTTATACCGACTACCCAACTTACTTGTCTTCTTAACTTAGTGTTCCGAAATCTGGATATATCGTGATATACAGTTTGAGTTCAGGCCCAGAGTTTAATAAGCAGTTATTGAATGTTCAGGGCCTGGATTGGAAGTTTTGATCGTAATAAAAAATACCTGATTAGATAACTAATTGTTTTTACTGACAGGAAATAATAGATCATGGCGATATTTGATTATAAAGGACAGGACGCACGTACACTCATCTCGGATGCCTGGACCCTGGCTACCTACACCAGTGGGACCGCCACCGTGGGGGCCCTGTACAACATACCCGGGGCGATCCTTGGAGAGGGCAACAGCTTTTCCCTGCCCAAAGGTTGGCGTGAGATTAATGCCAGTGAGCTGGATGTCGATAACAGCCGTCTGGACATTACGGGGAGTTTCACGGGTGGGGGTGTTTTCGGTGCCCAGGCCAGGGTGTTCGGGCAATACGACAGTAGTGGCCAGTTGACTAAAATGGCGTTCTCCATAGCCGGCACTAACTCACCGATCGATCTGATTGGTTGGCCAGCGATGATCGATAACTCCTATATCAACGGTTTTGATTACCTGCTCGATGCCATCAAGGATTACGCCGTTGCAAAGAACTTGAGTGGTAAGGACGTGCTGGTTACCGGTTACAGCCAGGGAGGTGCGGTGACCAACGGTATGTTCCTGACCAAGGACACGCTGGCAGACGGTTTCTTCAAAGACTCGGATTACTTTGGCATGGAGTCGCCCAAAGTCGGCAACGACAGCGGCATCTTCAACTTCGGCTTTGAAAACGACGTGGTGCATCGACTTATCGGCGAAGAAACCAACCTGGGCAGCGCCGCCATCGATGCCCTGACCGGCAGTGATATCAACTACACCTCGACCACCGACAACATCGTGCTGTTTGACACGATCTATGCACTGCCTACCTGGCCCAACGGCCCTTTCTCCATTGCCAACCTGACAGGCTGGGCTGCCCACCTCGAAGGCATTTTCATCAACCCCATCCAGACCATCAGCCAGTCGACGTTCTACGATCATATCGAGCAGGACAGCACCATCATCATCAGCAATCTCGACCCCATCAGCCGCAGCTTCACCTGGGTCAGCGATAAAGCCACCGCGACCTCCAACCACTACGGCACGCCGGCGTTCCTGCTAGGGACTGCCAGCGGCGATAAGCTACAGGATGGTCGCAGCGATGACTTCCTCGATGGATTTGCCGGCGACGACAGCTTCAGGGTCAGCACTGGAACCGATATCGTTGCCGGCGGCGCGGGCAGCGATAAGGTGTTTCTCAAAGGTGCCGTGGCGAACTACGAAGCGGTCAAGCTGAGCGACGGCACGTTGTTTCTCAACGACACGACCGGCCAATACGGGCTCAAGGAACTGCACAGCGTTGAGTTCGTTGAGTTTGAAACGGCCTTGGCCACTGCAACCAGCCAATTGCCCTTTGTCGGCGGCTTTCTCAGCAGCGTCGGTCAAGTGTTGACCCCGGCCTATGCCGTGACCAGCGACAAGCTGGATTATCAAGGCTGGTTCGGCTCAGACAAGTCGTACAACAAAGCCATTGAAGGCACGGCGCAGGCCGACAGCCTCATCGGTACCAGCGGCCGTGACCTGATGTTTGGCCAGGCCGGTAACGACACACTGAGCGGTGGCGCCGGCAATGACCTGCTCCACGGTGGCGAGGGCAATGACACATTGCTGGGCGGCACTGGCAATGACCAGCTCTACGGCGGCGCCGGCAACGATATCCTGGTGGGCGGCCAGGGCAATGACCTGCTCAGTGGTGGCGTTGGCAGTGACGTGTTTGTATTCGACCAGGCAGGCTTTGGCCAGGATCGGATCAGCGACTTCAACATTCACCAGAACGGGCTGGATGTACTGGTGTTTTCCAAGTCGCTCTTTGCCTCTGTCGATGCCGTGCTCAGTGCTGCCAGCCAGCAAGACAATGACACGGTGATCCAGACGATAGACGGTAGCGTCACTCTGGTGGGCTTCAGCCCGGCGAATCTGACCGCGGATATGCTCAGCCTGGCTTAAGTAAAGAGCCTGCTCTCACGGCGATACCTTCTTGCAAAAGAAGGTATCGCCGTGTCTCTTCATGTCGTTAGTGGTTACTGCCGTGTTATCTGTGTGGTGGCCGGCAATCTACAGCGATTGCTCCAGGCGTTTCTCCATCCGAACATCTCCCCCTGGCAACCGCTCCATCACGACCCAACCCAGTCGTTGATAAAAGCCATTGGCCCGGCTCGCTTCTGCGGTTTCGAGCCAGATCTGCCGATGGTGCTGGAACAACAAGGCTTCGGCCTGTTCCATCAACTGGCGGCCCAGCCCGTGCCCTTCAAATTGGGGCAGGATGAACGCCGCAAATACGCAGCCATCGTAGACATCGGCCATGGAAAAGCCGGCAGCCACGCCATCCACTTCTGCGATCCACACGCAGGGGGCTTGTTGCATGGCGTGCAGGATGGCTTCAGGGGTGATGCCCTGGTCTGTCAATTGCTCGTGGGACAGGTGGTTTTCCTTGACGCGGGTGCGAATGTCGAAAATGGCGTCGATGTCTGTCGCGCTAGCAACTCTGATGTGGCTGTTCATGCAGTTCTCGCTGTGGCCCATGAATTCAATATCGTAGATCCCCCGCGCCGCCAGGGCCTTGAAGGGGTGGGGGAGCGGTCGAACATCACTCAGTTCCCAGGCGAACCAGCCCTCTTCAAAATAGCTGGCGCAGGCCGCGGGTACGTCATCGGGGATGAATGCCCGGACCGCTTTCACCCGCACAATGGCAACGGCCACACCGTCTTCGTCTTGATCGCCTTCGGCGTGCAGGAAACGCCCGTTCTCGACAATCAGCAGGTCCTGGGAAGGATCCAGCGCTGGCCGCCAGCGGCGGATTTCCAGGGTTTTTTCGCCTGAGGCGATACGGCTGCCGTTGGGATGCACGATGGAGAGGGCTTTGATGGTGTTGTCCTCAGTGAAAGGTGACTGTTTGCCACCACCGATTGTAGGAGCCGGCTTGCCGGTGAGAGCGGTCTATCTTCACACCGCTATCGGGCAAGCCGGCTCCTACAGGAGTGGGCTGTATTTGACGGCTGCCGCCGCTCGCGATGGCACGTTGAGGCTTCTCAACAACCCAGACACATGAATGCGCACGGTAAACGGCGAAATATCCAGGGCCTTGGCGATTTCCTTGTTGGTCTTGCCTTGGGCGATCAACCGCAACACCTCCTGCTGGCGCGCCGTCAGGGTGTTGGTATCCAGGGGCAATAGCCCCGAGGGGGCGAACTTGACCAGCACCTCGCCCTGGCGGATGGCGAGCAGGGCCTGGCCGATTTCTTCAGGCGCGATGTTTTTACCGATAAAGCCATCGGCACCCATTGCCATCACCTGTTCGATCAACAGCGGGTCATCGACCATGGACACCACGATCAACGTGGTGCGCCGCAGTTGCTGGCGCAGCTCGCCCAACTGGCTGATGCAGGTCAGGCCGGGGAAGCGCAGGTCGAGGATCAGCGTGTCGACTTCGCTGCCGCCCTTGAGCATGTGCAGCACCGTATCGAGGTCGCCGGCCTGTTCCACGCAGGCCTCGGGCAGCAGGCGTTGCACGGTGCGCAGCATGCCTTCGCGAAACATTGGATGGTCGTCGGCGATGATGATCCGGCATGTCATGGTGTGCTCCTCCCTGGGGCCAGGTTGTCCTGTGGCGTGCTACTTTAACACTCTGCCCGCCACCTGCCTGCCCGGCGCGCAGATATGACGATGACTGTACAAGGACGTTCTCCATGAAGTTCGAGAAAGACGCCGAACTGGACCAAGCCAACCTGCGTATCGTGGTCGCCGCCTGCGCCATCGTGTACATCAGCCTGCTGGGCTTTTTGCCGGGGCAGTCGATAGACCGCTATGTGCCGGTGATTATCTATATCAGCCTGTTCCTGCTGGCCTCGATTGTGCTGCGCCAGGTAATCGCGCGCTGGCCCGGGCACTACCCTGCGCGGCGGGTTTTCGGGATGGTCCACGACTACACCGGCACCTCGTTCGGCCTGGTGGTGGGCGGTGAGGCAGCGTTGCCGCTGTATGCGGTGATGGTCTGGGTCAACCTCGGCAACGGCATGCGCTATGGCTCGCGTTACCTGGCGATTGCCACGGGCCTGGCGTTGCTGGCGCTGCTGATGGTGTACCGACTGACGCCGCTGTGGCAGGCGCAGCCGTTTATGGTGCTGATGCTGATGATCACCAGCACGGTGATCCCGATCTACGCCCACCTGCTGCTGGAGCGCACGCGCAAGGCGTCTGAAGAAGCCATCGCCGCCAACCTTGAAAAGTCGCGCTTCCTCGCCCAGGCCAGCCACGACCTGCGCCAGCCCATCCATTCTATCGGCCTGTTTACCGCGTGCCTGCGTGAAGCGCACCTGGGCGAAGAAGCGCAGCGGCTGGTGGACAATATCGACCGTTCGCTGCTCAACGTGTCGCAATTGTTCCGCTCCATCCTCGACCTCTACACCCTGGACAACGGCCAGTTGCTACCCAAGTATCAGGTCATCCACCTGGGCGAGCTGCTTGCCGATTTACTGCGCCAGAACACCGAAGCTGCGCGCTGGGCAGGCGTGGAGCTGCGCCTGCGCCCCTGCGCGCACTGGGTACGGGTTGATCCGGCGTTGCTGACCACCATGGTGCAGAACGTACTCTCCAATTGCTTCAAGTACGGTGGCCAGCGCCCGGTGCTGATTGGCGTGCGCCGGCACGGGGGTGGGCTGATGGTGGAGATTCACGACCAGGGGCGGGGGATTGCCGAGGAGCATCTGCCCCGGGTCTTCGAGGAGTTCTATCGCGTCCGCCACCTGCGTGACAAGGACGTTGAAGGCGTCGGCCTGGGCTTGTCCATCGTCAAGCGCCTGGGGCAGTTGATGGACATGGAGGTGGTGCTGCGCTCACGGTTGGGCCGTGGCACCTCGGTCAGCCTGCGCGGCTTGCCCCTGGCAACCGCCACCCATCAACCCGTGGTGCGTGACGATGCACGCCAGGCGGGGCTGCTGACGGGGCTGAAAGTGTGCCTGGTGGAAGATGACCACAACGTGCTGCTGGCCACTCAGGCGCTGCTGGAACGCTGGGGGTGCGAGGTGCAGGCGGAGTCGAGCGGGCATAACCTGGTCAGCGATTGCGACATCATCGTCGCCGACTATGACTTGGGCAACCAGGCCACCGGCATCGAGTGCATCGACCAACTGCGCGCACAGCGCGGCGCGGCGGTGCCGGCGCTGATTCTGACCGGGCATGACGTAGAGAAGATCCAGGCGGCATTGCATGACCGCCAGATCGCTATCCTGTCCAAGCCCGTGCGCCCCGCCGAGCTGCGGGGTGCGCTACGAGCGCTCGGCCAACAGGCGGTTATCAGTTGAGCGGCATCAGCGGGTTGCCCCGGGCACCCTTGGGTTGGCAATAGGCGGCGGGTTTCATCAGGCCGAAGCTGGCCACTGCAAACATCCCGCCGCTGGCACCGCTGGGCACAGAGCAGTTGTAGTCACCGGAAGCGGTGCTGGCGATGTAATAGGTGGTCATGGAGTCGCTGCGTACATTGGAAACACGCTTGACTGGCTCGCCGAGGTTGGTTTCCGAGAGGGTCTTGAGATGGTCTTCGGTGGGCTTGATATTGCTGCAACCGGCAACGCCGAACATCAGGGCGCCCAACAGCGTGAGACGGGTGACAGGGGAGTGCAGTTTCATGGTGCTTCTTCCTTGGGGTTGTTTTGGTTTTTTCTACGCACAACGATCCCTTGCACGGCGGGTTCGACGTGCTGGCGGGGAGCATCGGGGTTGCCGGGGAATATAGCGCCGGCCACCTGTGGGGTCGATTAGCACAAGTGTACTAATGGCATCTTGAGGTCACGGCAAACTGGGTTGATTCAGGGAGATTCGAATGCTGCACATCAGACGCGCCACCCACGACGATGGCCCAATCGCCTTCGACATCCGCCTGCAGGCAATCCGCAGCCAATGCATCGGCGCCTACACTGCCGAACAGATGCTGACCTGGACCCGTGGCGCGGCCGAGGACGGCTATACGGCACTGATGGCCAAGCCGTTCTACCTGGGATGTGTCGATGGCGAGCCGGTCGCCACGGGCATGCTCGACCCGGACCATCGGGAAGTGGGGGCTCTGTTTGTATTGCCCGGTTTTATCGGGCGTGGGTTCGGCGGGCAGATGCTTGCGCACCTGGAACAGGTGGCGCTGCAGTTGGGAATTGAGGAGGTGGGGCTGGATGCGACATTGAACGCTACCGCTTTCTATCGCCGCCGCGGTTACGAAGGCGGCGAACAGTCCATCTATCATTCGCCGACGGGGCTGGCGTTGGCGTGTGTGCCAATGGTCAAGCGCTTGTCTGATTGAGCGTGCGGCCAAGCCCTGTTCTGGCCTGGCACAAAACGCCGTGCCCAGCAAAGATCCCCTGTAGGCGCCGGCTTGCTGGCGATAGCGGCGGCAGGTACACCGTCATCGCCGGCAAGCCGGCGCCTACATTTGATGGGTTCAGTGGTTCATGTGATGGCCGTCAGCGCTGTTCAGGCTGCGGGCCGGGGCCTGGATCTGGATGTCCTGTTTCTCGCCCTTGGCATTTTCCACGGTCAGGGTCAGCGGCACCTGGTCGCCTTCCTTGATCTGGCCCACCAGGCCCATCAGCATCACGTGATAACCCTCGGGATCGAGCTTCACCGCCTGGCCGGCGGGCAGTGCCACGGCGTCCACCGGGCCCATGCGCATGACGTCGTCCTTCATGCTCATTTCATGAATCTGCACATCCTTGGCCACCGGCGACTTGACGCTGAGCAGTTTGCTGTCGCTGTCGGCCGTAAGGGTCATGAATGCCCCGCTCGAATGCTGCCCCGCCACGGTGGCGCGGGCCCAGGCGTCGCTGACCTGGACCTGGGCGCTGGCGTGGGCGGCGAGGCCCAGCAGGGAAAGACTGAGGGCGATGCGCTTGAGGGTGTGGACAGCAGTCATTAGCAGACCTCCATGACGGTGAGCAGGTCTTCTGCGCACTCTTTGGCGTTAAGGGATGCCGACAGGCCCAGGCGCAGGTTGCCACGGGTGTCGAACACAAAGCTGGTGGCGGTGTGGGACAGGGTGTAGGTGTCGCCGGCGGGGATCTTTTCATAAAAGATCCCGAACTCCTTGGCGGCCACGGCGATTTCTTGCGGTGTGCCATAGAGCGCTTCGAAGCTGGGATCGAAGGCCTTGACGTAGGCGTCCAGCACTTGGGGCGTGTCGCGTTCCGGGTCCAGGGTGATAAAGATCACCTGCATGATTTCGCCGTCGCGGCCCATCATTTTCTTGGCCTGGGCCATGCGCGCCAGGGTGGTGGGGCACACGGCAGGGCACTGGGTGAAACCGAAGAACACCACTGGCATCAGGCCGCGGAACGAACTCAAGGTCACGGTTTCGCCAGCCGTGTTCTTGAGCTTGAACGTGCGGCCCATGATCTTGTCGCTCAGGTCCTTGCCGTACTTGAAGTTCAGCTTGGGGCCGGTGTCGCAGCCGCTCAACAGGCCCAGGCCCAGCAGGCCCATACCGGTGAGGACCTTGCGACGGGTGAATAACGTACTCATGAAAGGGGCGTCCCGTGAAGCGCCTGACGGCTGCGCATAACAGGTCAGTCAGGCTTTGAAAAGCGGTGAACAGCAAGGGGGGGTAGTCTACCGACCTTGGCCACGCTTGATAATCTGCGACGTTCTGCCACAGGGGCGATCGCCACCTTACCAGCCAGGACGGCGATTGAGTCTGTGGCACACTGTCGCAGACACGGCCAAAGGCCCGGCACACAAGGCCTGGGGCAAATGTTTCAACGATTATCAGAGCCCTTGACGCGCATCAAGGCGCCGCCGGTCCGTGTTGGGGCACAGTCACGGTACAAGGACCGGCCACCGTGAGGCACTGATGCTCTATCTCCTGTTCCTGCTGGCCCATCTGTTCGCGGCGCTGATGTTTATCGGCACGGTGTTCTTTGAAGTGTTGATCCTCGCCAGTGTGCACAGGCAACTGCCGGCCCGTGTCATGCTGCTGGTGGAACAAGGCATTGGCCGGCGTGCCAGGGCCTTGATGCCGTGGGTCCTGCTGGTGCTGTTTGGGGCCGGCATCGGCATGGTCTGGTTGCGCTATGTGCCGATGCTGGCAGCACCGTCGAGTTCGGCATTCGGTGCCTTGTTGACCCTCAAGCTGATCCTTGCCGCCAGTGTGCTGATGCATTTTTTGCTGACGGTGTGGTTGATGCGCCGTGGGCGGGTCAGCGCAGCCTATCTGCGCTTTGTCCATCTGAGCCTGTTCTGCCATATGGTCGCCATTGTGTTGCTGGCCAAGAGCATGTTCTACATCACTTGGTAAGCGCCGGCGCTTGATGCATATCAAGGTGCGCTGTCCGGTCGCACCGCACAATGACCCACCGTAGCCAGACCCGGAGGCCGTCATGCTCACCGTCATTCATCCCGTCCGCGAGTGGCGCCTGCGCCGTGATCAAAGCGTGCTGGACCAGGGCCAGGTCGACATCGGCAAATTTCATACGGGTATTGGCTCCCTTGATTTACTGCGTGCCCTGCGCAGCAGCCGCCAGCGGCAACGGCCCCTGGCGTTGAACCTGCAATGGCCGCCGGGCCTGGTGGCGGATGAGTACCTCGGCGCGCTGGAGCAGGAAATCCACCTGGTCGGTTGCCACCTGGGCGGCCGGCAGCCGGTGGACCAATTCCATCTGGGCGGCGCCACGCCGGCGATTGCCGACCTGCAACGGTTGATGACACACCTGCGCAGTCGCCTGCACTTTCTTGAGCACGATCAGGGCGACTACAGCCTCGACCTCGACCCGCTGCACACCGACTGGGCGACCATGGGCCTGCTGCGCGACCTGGGGTTCAACCACATCAACATCGGCGTGCCGGATGCCCGTGCCGAGGCCAGCCCGTCGGTGGCCGGCTATCAGGACCCGGCGCCGATCCAGTCGCTGATCGACGCGGCGCGCACCTTCGGCTTTCGCTCGGTGAATGTCGACCTGGGCTATGGCCACGCCTGGCAGACCTGTGACAGCTTTGACGCCAAGCTGGCCAGCCTGATCGCCCTGGAGCCGGATCGCCTGCACGTGTTCGACTATGCCCAGGCGCCACGGCGCTACCAGCAGCCACGGCGCGCGCTGTCGCCGAATGCCGACAAGTGTGGCATGCGCCGCATCGCCTTCCAGCGTCTGGAAACCGCCGGCTATCACTACATTGGCCTGGGCCAGTTCGTGCGCCCCGACGACGACCTGGCACTGGCCCAGGAACGCGGGCACCTGAGCCGCAATTGCCAGGGCTTTACCCGTCACGGCTACTGCGACCATATCGGCCTTGGCCTGGGTGCCATCAGCCAGCTCGACACCCTGTATGCGCAAAACAGCGACGAGCTGGCGCACTATCGCCAGCAACTTTACCGCGACCTGTTGCCCACCGCCCGTGGCTGGCGCTGCGAGGCGGGCGATCAGATCCGCCAGCATGTCATGGAGCGCCTGGCCTGCGACCTGGAGTTGGATATCCAGGCCCTGGAGCGTCGCTACGGTGTGATCTTTGCCCGCTATTTCTCGGCGATCTGGCCGCTGCTGGAGCATTTGCACCGGGACGGCCTGATCGATCTATCCGAGCGTTTCCTTTGTGTGTTGCCGGCAGGCCGGCACCGGGTCGAAGCCCTCTGCGCGCTGTTTGACCGGGCCGGCGCCGCTGTCCCCCCTTGCTCCAACGATGAGACCATCGACCATGAAAGCGTTTGAGTTCAACCAGGCCCTGGTGCAGAAATACGACCGCCCGGGGCCGCGCTATACCTCGTACCCGACGGCGCCGCAGTTTCACGCAGCCTTTGCCCTGGATGACTATCAACAGGCCGTAGCGGCCAGCAACCACGCTTTGGTGCCCAAGGCGTTGTCGGTCTATATCCACGTACCGTTCTGCCAGAGCCTTTGCTACTACTGCGGTTGCCACAAGATCATCACGCGCAAGGCCCACCGTGCGGTGGAATACCTGAGTTACCTCAAGCGCGAGATCCAGATGCAGGCCGCGCTGTTCGACCGCGCGCGGCCGTTGACCCAGTTGCACCTGGGGGGCGGCACGCCGACCTACCTGGACGATGGGCAACTGGCCGAACTGATGGATTGCCTGGCCCAGGGCTTCAGCCTGGATACCAGTGACCGCCATGAGTTTTCCATCGAGGTGGACCCGCGCACCATCAGCGTCGAACGGATCCACAACCTGCGCGGGCTGGGTTTCAATCGCCTGAGCTTCGGTGTGCAGGATTTTGATGCGCACGTACAGGCGGCGGTCAATCGTGTGCAAAGCGAAGCGCAGATCGCGCAACTGGTCTCGGCGGCCCGTGAGGCGCGCTTCAAGTCGATCAGTGTGGACCTGATCTACGGCCTGCCGTTGCAGACCGTGGCCAGTTTCGACGTGACCCTGGGCAAATTGATTGCCTTGCGCCCGGACCGCGTGGCGGCCTACAGCTACGCGCACCTGCCGGCGCAGATCCGCGCCCAGCGCATGATCCGCCCTGAAGACATGCCACCCCCCGAGCGTAAGCTGGAACTGCTGGAGTTGACCATTCGCCGGCTGACCGAGGCCGGCTACGTGTACATCGGCATGGATCACTTTGCCTTGCCCGACGATGAACTGGCCCTGGCCCGGGCCAATGGCACCCTGCAGCGCAATTTCCAGGGCTACTCGACCCATGCCGATTGCGACCTGATCGGGCTGGGCGTCTCGGCCATCGGCAAAGTGGGCGACAGCTACAGCCAGAGCGTCAAGGCGTTGTCCCAGTACTACGCGCGTATCGACGCCGGGCTGTTGCCGGTGCAGCGCGGCTACCGCCTGAACGCCGATGACGTGCTGCGCCGCGACGTGATCAACGGCCTGATGTGCCACGGGCGCATTGACTTTGTCGGGGTCGAGGCCGGGCATGGGATCCGCTTTACCGAATACTTCGCTCAGGCGCTGTCGTGCCTGGATGAACAAGTGGCGGATGGCTTGCTGCATATCCACGACGATGCCGTGCAATTGCTGCCCCAGGGGCAGTTGATGGTGCGCAGCGTGGCGATGGCATTTGATGCGTACCTGGGCGGGCAGCAGAAGGGTCAGTTTTCCCGCACGGTCTGACGCGCGGGCCCCCTGTAGGAACCGGCTTGCCGGCCAGGGTCGCCAACGATGACGCTGGCGACCTGATGCACCGCCATCGCCGGCAAGCCGGCGCCTACAGGGTAGCGGCGTTGGTGCGCTCTATCTCTTCGACCAGCTTGTCGATGCCGGCCAGCCGCGCGCGGTTGTCGTGATCCCACGGGTGAAACCCCGGCTTGAAGTAATGCAGCCACGGCCGGGCCATGCGCGGGAATACGCCCTTGGGCCCGTAGAGAAACTTCAACATCCGCCAGAACCCCTTCAGATGCCCGCCTGCGCGGCGGTCGGCGAACAGCAGGCGCAGGTGGAAATCAAACACCACCAGCCAGAAAAACACCGTGGTAAACAACATGGTCCCGGTGCGCAGCCAATAGCGCTTGGGCCCAGGCTTGATCACGCTGTTCCACACATCGAAAGCCACGGCCTTGTGTTCTGTTTCTTCGAGGGCATGCCAGTACCACATTTGCTGGTAGCTCTTGAGCGAGTCACCAAAGCGCGAAGGGTCGCTGAGCAGGATCTCTGCGAGCATCGCCGTGTAATGTTCCAGGGCGATGGTTACCGCCAGGTTGAAGGAGGGCGGCAAGTGCTTCTTTTGCAGGTCGAGGATAAATTTCAACCGCCGGTCGAGCAGATGGGCCGGTAGCCCGGCGGCTTGCAGCAGGTCGTTATAGGCCACGTGCTCACGGCTGTGCATGGCTTCCTGGCCGATAAAACCCTGGATCTCCTTCTTTAAGGCCGGGTCGTCGATGCGCTGGCGATAGTGGCGCACGCTGTCCATGAAGAACAGTTCGCCTTGGGGAAACAGTAACGACAGGGCATTGAAAAAATGCGTGATGAAAGGGCCTTGCTCATGCCAGTCCTTGATGCGTTCGGCAGGCAGGGCAAAGCGCAGGTCGCGGCGGATGGGCAGCATTATGGCGACTCCTGTTCAGTGATGGGGTTGGACACCGGTGCCTTGTGCTTTTTCGGTGCCATGCGCCGGCTGGCAAACACCACCAGCGCTTGATAGGCCGCCGGCAGACAGCGTGCCAGCAGGTCCAGGGCATAGGCATCGCGGCCGATCAGTACACGGCGCTTGTTTTTGCGCACGCCTTGCAGGATCACTTTGGCCGCCTGGTCGGCGTCGGTGATAAACAGCTTTTCGAAGTCGGCACGGGCCTGTTGTTCGCTGTGGATCAGGAACCCGGTCATGTTCGAGTCAATGCGGCTGCTGCGACAGATATCGGTACGGATCCCGCCGGGATGTACGCAGGTGGCCGAGACGCCGCTGCGTTGCAGGTCCAGCTCCTGGCGCAGGGATTCGGTGAACCCGCGTACGGCGAACTTGGTGGCGTTGTAGCCGCTCATGCCGGGCTGGGCGAACAGGCCGAACACGCTGGAGGTGTTGACCACATGCCCATCGCCACTGGCCTTGAGGTACGGCAGGAACGCCTTGGTGCCGTAGACCACGCCCCAGAAGTTGATGCCGACGATCCACTCCAGGTCGGTGTAGTCCACACCTTCCACGGTACTCGATAAGGCCACGCCGGCATTGTTGAAAATCAGGTTGACCTGGCCATGCTCTGCCGCGCAACTGGCCGCCCAGGCTTCCACGGCCTGGCGGTCGGCAACATCCACCTCCCGGCATGTCACGCGGATCGGCGCCAGGGTCGTGCGCTGGATCAGCTCCACGGTTTCCCGCAGGCCGGCCTGGTTCTTGTCCGCCAGGGCCAGGTGACAGCCCTCGCGCGCCAGGGCCAGGGCCAGGGCGCGGCCCATGCCTGACGCGGCGCCGGTGATGGCCGCCACGCGGCCATTGAATGACTTCATGACAGGCTTCCTTCTGCGGTGGCGTGAGGTTGGGTGAGGGGGCGTGGTGTGGCGCCGGCAAGCAGGGGCGTGACGTGATAATCGCCCAGGGCGAACTGGCGGGTGACCTGCTTGAAGCGCCAGGTCGAACCGGGCCACAACGTGGTGTTTTTGCCGGTGCGCGGGTCGAGGTACCAACTGCGGCAGCCACCGGTGTTCCAGATAGTGCGCTGGAGTTTTTGTTGAATCTGCAGGTTGTAGGCGCTTTCTACCGCCGACTTGACGTCCACCGTGGCAATTTGCTTGCGGCGCATCTGTTGCAAGGCATCGAGGATGTAGGTGACTTGCGCCTCGATCATCAGAATCATCGAGTTATGGCCCAGGCCGGTGTTGGGCCCCACGATCAGGAACAGGTTCGGATAGCCCGGCACGGTGGTGCCTTTGTACGCATGGGCGCCATCGCGCCAAGTGTCCATCAGGTCTATACCGTCGCGCCCGATGATGCAGTCGCGGGGCAGGGGATCGGTGGCCTGGAACCCGGTGCCGAAGATCAGGCAGTCGGCCGGATGCTTGATGCCATCGGCCGTGATGACGCCGTCGCTCTCGATCCGCAGCACGTTGTCGGTGACGACCTCGACATTGCTGCGCGACAGCGCCGGGTAATAGTCGTTGGAGATCAGCACGCGCTTGCAGCCGATGGTGTAGTCCGGGCGCAGGACCTTGCGCAGGGAAGGGCGCGCCACCTGTTTGTGCAGATGGCGCAGGGCGATTTTCTGCACCATTTTCATCAGCCGCGGGTGCAGTGCAAACCCCACGACCCGGCCTTCCAGGGCCCAGTAGAAGGCGCTGCGTACCAGGCGCTGGGTGAAGGGCAGGTGCTTGAAGGCCCAGCGTTCAACGGGTGAAATGGGCCGGTCGGGCTTGGGCATGATCCATGGCGGGGTGCGCTGGAACAGGTCCAGGTGTGCCACCTGCGGGGCGATCTGCGGCACGAACTGGATGGCACTGGCCCCCGTGCCAATCACGGCCACGCGCTTGCCCTTCAATGAGTAGTCATGGTCCCACTGCTGGGAGTGGAAGCGCTTGCCCTTGAAGCTGTCCAACCCCGCAATATCCGGCAGCGCCGGGCGGGACAGGCCTCCCATCCCCGACACCAGCACCCGTGCGCTGACCTGCCGGCCATTGCTGAACTGCAACTGCCAGCGTTGCAGTTGCTCATCGAAGACCGCCCGTTCCAGGCCCATGCCAAAGCGCAGGTACGGCGCCAGCTCGAAGCGTTGTGCACATTGCTCCAGGTAGGCGCGGATCTCCGCCTGGGGGGCAAACTGCCGGGTCCAGTCCGGGTTGGGGGCAAAGGAAAACGAATAGACGTGGGATTGCACGTCGCAGGCGCAGCCAGGGTAGTGGTTGTCGCGCCAGGTGCCGCCCAGGGCGTCGGCCTGTTCGGCAATGAAGAAGTCGTCGAGCCCGGCTTGCTTGAGTTTGATCGCCATGCACAGGCCGGCAAAGCCTGAGCCGATGATCGCGATATCGACACAATCTGCCGGGCCGCTCGGCGGGGTAGAGGCATTCATAGGGTGTCCCTCGTGGGCTGTGGGCGCCTTACGGGTTTTGGCATCGGATGGGCTCCTTTTTTGTTTTTCGCTTTTAGATAGAACACCATTGCAAAGGAAAATTGTATTTATTATTTTAAAAAAGATTTTAAATAATCTACCTGAAAATATCGCCTACGCTAGAACCTTGTCCTTT
>Ga0180008_1000500_pt1 | contig 32606 bp, 55 predicted proteins | sample MM_PW_MetaG_FD_121121 | JGI IMG/M metagenome (GOLD analysis project Ga0180008, IMG submission 121121) | Groundwater microbial communities from the Aspo Hard Rock Laboratory (HRL) deep subsurface site, Sweden - MM_PW_MetaG | ecosystem: Environmental > Aquatic > Deep subsurface > Groundwater... | reverse complement strand
TTTAGGGGTGGGTCAGTAAGTTGCCCCTAAACACGCACCCCTTAATTTATTTTCCATGTTCCGTCCTCCTTCATATTACCTTGTTACTTATTCGCTTCACCTCATCAGGTGTGCTTAACCGCTGCCAGGCGGTCTAAGAGGCCTAAAGCTCGGTTAACAGTACCAGTGGTTGCTGGCTTGCACGCAGGACTCCACCGGTGACTCTCCTGGTGATCAAGAAGCCGACTTGGCCGGCTTCGGCGTACAGCTCGGTGATTCTCTGGATGGTCATGCCCATTCTATCGACGATGCGATAACCCATTTTGAAGTCGCCGAAGATAGCGATGACCGCACTAACGGCGGTAAGGTCCAGCATGTCGTCCTGATTGACGATGGGATGGCCCAGGAAGGTGTTGGGCGTACCGGCTATAACGCTTGGCTGCCACAGGAATGGCCCCTCGTAGGTCGCGCCGGTTAGCCCTCTAAGCTGCCTCATGGCAAGCTCGACAGTAGAGTTCACCATGAATGTCCCGTTTCTCCGGTACTGAGTCGGGCATTGGTAGAGCATCTCCATGAACTTCTCTACGGTGACAGCCCCTGCAGCGGTTGTGGTTACGGTATTTCCGATGAGAGTGGCATTAATGGTAATGCCCTCTGGCTCTTGGCTGGCATGGCCATCGCCGAGTATGAACTGCTTATCCTCTTCCTCGCCCAGCGCCCTGGCAAATTCCTCTGCCAGAATACCTTCGAGGTTGAAGTCAGCATCCATCAGCTCGTCCACACCAATCTTGACAAGACCCATGAGGTCTTCAACGTACTGGTAGGTAGCCGCGGCTACAGTGGGCGTGGATTCGGTCGGGGCGGTTCCTGTTTCCAGTTTACCCCAGCCGACGGTCACGCCACCAATGCTGCGCATCTTCAGGCGGTCTTTGCCGATAGTCCTTACCGTAGCTAGTGGCCGGACGGCAGTAATCTTTGGTAGCTCCCGGATAATATCCATGTCCAGCTCGGGCTCAACCAGTATCTGACCAGTGGCATCTTCCACCAGAGCCTTCCGCTCATCAGGAGCCATTGCCGACATGCCGCCTCTGATGAATTTGTAGAAGGCGGCCTTGTGCGCTGCTTTGGTCTCATCTGCCGGGCTGGTAATAGGTGCTGCTCCCGGTATCGTCTGGCGCTGGAGTTTGACCTCCATCTCTTCTAGCTTTTTATCGTGGTCAGCCTTCTGGCCAAGAAGCCCGGTCAAATCGGCTTGAATCTTGTCCACAGACGACTTGGTCTCTCCGGTGACTCCGCCGAACTTCGTAATCTCGGCGTCCTGGCGCTCCGTGGCTTTGTGCAGTTCATTAACTGCGCTTTGGATCATATCAGTTAATTTCTTGAACTCTTCAGGGTCCATGTTAGTTTACCTCGCTTGTTTTTATTTTCTCAGTTGCTCAAGTTTGGCTTCGATGCGGCCCTCGGCCTGTTTAATATCGAAACCTTCGTTCTCGGCCTTGAGTCCAGAAACAATTAAGGCGAGCGATGTCATCTTCTCCCCATCTTCGTTCCCATCCTCCGGCTTTGTGGCCTCAAGTAGCTCATCTATAACTTTAGCCACCTTTAGAATTTCCTCCCGTAAATCAGCAAGCAATCTACGGTTGGTATTAGAGAATACCCTGCCTTCCTTCCGCCTCAAGGCAGCAAGCGCCTCAATACGGGTAACCAAGTCCTTAACGGCAGCAAGCGCCGTTTCGATGGCAGCAAGCGCCATCTTAGCTTGGTTGGCAAAGACAAGAGTCTTTTCAGTATCAGTAGCAGCTTCAAATGTACCATCGTGGTCTTTGCAGTGAGTTTTGGCGTCGTCTGCCTCCCACACCTCTTTGTCGTAGCGGAAGGCTTGGTCTTCCCACTTATTCTCATCCTTCAGCTTACCGTAAATAACACTATATTCTTTACCTTCGTGTTTACGTTTACCCCTCCTGAATTTCTCGTAATTTTCAGGAGGGGAAATTCTACAACTATGTTCTTGCGGATATGGCATTGTACAACCTCCTATTGCATTGTTCTTTAAAGTATGGTATAATAATATCAAGGGGTGAAATAAAATGGCACAACCGAGAAAACAAAGACCGTTTGGCGATGAAGTTATCAAAATAACTGGTTCTGTTCTCCATTGGGATACAATTTGCCACCAAATTATGGGAGGTAGAGAAAATAGGCTTGCCATTCTTGTAACTTGTGGTAGTTGTGGACAGGATAGATGGGTTGCAGTCCATCAGTTTGATAAAAGAAATGAACATAAAGTTTTTACGGGCTGTTGTAATCATTGTGTCAGAAAGTTTCCTTGGGAACAAAAGGGCCGAATTAAAATACCGCACATAAGACATACCTCTCATGGTTATATTAGACTTTGGAAGCCCGATAGTCCTATGGCAGATTGCCGGAGTGAAGTATATGAACATCGCTTTGTAATGAGTCAAATGTTGGGTCGCCCACTTAAACGCTGGGAGCATATTCATCACAAAGATGGCAATAGAACTAATAATATTCCAGCAAACCTTGAACTTGTTACTACTCAGCAAAACCATGTTTTGACAGATATGATTACTAGAATCGCCCAACTTGAGACCCTTCTCAAACAGTATCATATTCCCATACCTCAGTAGATTCATAAAAGTCTTCAAGACTCTTAAACTCTTTTGGTTGTTTAGACTTGACACCGACAATCCTAGCTTCGGGATTGGCAGCGAAAACCACAGGCGAAACGTCGTAAAGTTTGACCTCCTTCAGGTGTCTTATGCCATCTGTATATACTTCCTTCATGGTTTCATAGCCGATAGACATCTGGGTAATGACACCATCTTTCATCAGGCTGAGAACTTCCCTTGCCCGCTGGACACCGAGGGTCAGTTTTGCTTTTATTAGCAGCCCCTTCTCATCCTCTGCCATCTCCGTGGGTTTGCCTATAGGCTCCATAATGCTGTGGTTGAAAAGGCTTACTATCTGCCCCTTCTGCGCTTTCAGGGTCTTCTTGAACGCCCCGGGGTCAACTATGTCGCCATAGCTATCCGGCACGTCACTGAAGGTTGAAGCATACCCGGTGAAGGTTCCCTCCTCCTCATCGATTTTATCGACCTTAAAGTTGACTGTCTTGCGCTCTAACATGATTTAACCTCCCTGTTTTCTGGGTAACAATAATGTCCATCTATTGTGACCTGTTTTAATCATGTGAAGGTATGCAGTAAAACTAGTACATTTCTGGCCACACTCTATGCACTTTACTGAATATTTACTTTCCACAGTTCTTCTAATTCTCTGAAGAGGCTCGATGTTCTATCATCTACCGTACGAATTAAATCATAATACTGCCTATACCCTGGATTTTGCCAGAGTACAAATGCGTCAGCGAAGGCTTCCATCCGGTCTGTCTCGGCATACTGCGTCACTGGTTCAGCCATATAGTCAAACCCCAGTATCCCATCAAGCACATGGGCAAGCTCATGGACTATTAGCATGGGTAATAGCATCACAGGATATCTTTTATCAAATTCCGGCATTATGACTGTCGTCTGCCTAAGCCTCTTGGGTAACTTAGTTAGGTGATAAGGATAAGCTACACACCATTCATTATGATATGATCTGCCGTCGTCAGTTTTATCATAATCAAACAGGCCCGCATAGACTGGGTCAGTACCCGTGAAGAAGTGAGTATATCGCAATCGATTAGCTATTCCCGGAGGTAGCCTGTCGAATCCAGCTGATATCAACTCGGAATATTTATAGTCTACCAATCGTTCCATTATCTGGTCCCGTACGATTCAGCGCATCGGCACATAATAGAATTCTCTCCAGGGTACATATCGCCATTCGGATAGGGTTCATTAAATGGCACTGCTTCATAATGAGAGTCGCTATCCATAGCCAGATGCTCATCCCGAACTCTATCGTCCCGGCTTGAAATCCATTGCTTCGTCTTAACTACGCCCGACTGCCTGGCAGCTTCCCTTTGCGAAAATCCCGCAGCATGGCTCGTCTCAGTTCGAGCAACACGCATACTTTTGAAGGGACTCCTATCTGTGTAGAATTGCCGCAGGTTCCGGCCTATCTGCACGGTAGTCAGGTTCTCATCCACACCGGCCAGGATAACACCTTTTACATCTTCAAGATTAGTAGCCAGGATAGTTTTAATAGAAGCAGCGCCGTTCTTTGCTATCCAAGCTCGTATAGCTGCGCTCATCGGGTCGAACACGAATTTCTTTTCTACCATTAAAATATCTCCTCAATGCAAAAGCCGTCCATTTCTGAACGGCTCTAGTTCCATTTTACGCTCGGCAGATATGATTAAATGGTCATTTGCTCTGCCTTTAATACTACGTTCTCAGCTTCTAATAGCGTAACTCGCTCCTCAAGATATTTGATTCTATTTTCTAGATTGGTAATCTGCCTGTGTTGCATTTCTTGAACAAGCTGAAGGTTTTCAGGGTATCTATTATCCTGCTTGTCATCAATACTTCCCGCAGGATATTTGTCGTGCAGGTGGTGAACAATCTCCCAGCGATGGAGACACCGGCCTATTGCTTTCGCTACCACTAGGCGGTGCTCAAGAACATAACCATTCTTATGAGCCATCGGGTAAAAGAAGTCATCGGGATAAATCCTAACGAAAATATAACCATCATCTATGTACCGGCCACCCTTCCAACCACTTGCCTTTATCCCTGTAAATCTTCCCTTTAATTTTTGTGATACTTTGGCCAAGCGTTCAGGTCTTTTAGCTGAACAACTCCGGCATATAGTGGCTTGCGGATATCCCTCTCTAAATACTACCCACCGCTGTTTCCCGCATTCTTGGCAGGCAATCCAGATATGTTTATCCCCGCTTTTATAACCAATTTCCCTGCCTCGTTTAATCTCTCCAATCTCAGGCATTTTTACCCCTCTCTTTATAACCTTTGGCAGGGTCTCCTCGTTGCCTATTCTTCCAATAACCAAGCTGCTCTAGTTCCGCTTTAAGCAACCTATAAAAGGGCTGATGGCGCTTCATGTGCCTGATTTCTTCGGCTAACTGTTGTAAATCTATCCTTTCCATACTTCTATATTACAACAACCAGCCCTTATTGTCAAGTGGTTTATTGTAAATCCTCTGCCGTTTCATTACCGAAGTCTTCTATGATACTCATCGAAATAGCGGTCAGCATCTTCTCCCATTCAGGTCTGCCAGCATTGATAGCCTTTTCGGCTGCATCAACTAGCTGCTCTGGTGTCTTGCCTTTGATAGCCTTTTCAACGGCCTTGGCTTCGGCATCATAGAGCGGTAATACTTTCTTGTTCACCACTCCCCACCAGCCTACACGTCTGCGGTCTATCCGCTTCCAGTGAGCTGTCTTTTGCTCATCAGTTGAGAGGTTGATAGACTTGGTGGATAAGCATTTAGTCATATACCTTTTATAATTCGAGGTGCCTTTTTTAAGATTCACGACTTAACTCCTAAGCACTTACCATCGGCATCAAGGTGAACATCCATGCACATACAGCGGTTAGATATTTCAATATGCCATTTGCAATCTGAATTATCACAGGACAGAGATACCTTGCCAAGTTCACAACCATCTTCTCTCCAATGTGTGCATTCCTTTGCCTGACAAACCCAGCGCCCGTTTTTCTTTTCCCATGTGCAACTCATTTCGGTTCTCCTGCCTTCTGCAGCAATGAAACAAGTATCAAGTGCTTTTCGCCAAATTCGTCGAATTGCGTCTCCTGCTCAGAGTAGAAGTCCAACACGATAAAATTCAAGGCTTTAACCAACTCAAGGTATTTGTCGGCGGTGATTACTTCCTCTCGCTGGCCGTTGGCGAACTCAGTATCGCCGTATATATAAACAAAGGCAAGGCCGTTATCAGCCAGTACCCGGTTGACTTCGGGTAAAGACTTCGATAGCTTTGTGGCATGCAGCACTGACAGGGAAAACATGGCGTCAAACTCGCCGTCCTTAAACGGTAACTTCTCGGCATTGGCCACCTGGAAGTCTATAGTGACCTCAGCCTCTTTGGTGTTTTCCTCCGCCAGCTTAATAGCACTGGGGGCCACATCGATGGCGGTCACCTTGAAGCCGGCCCTAGCAAAGAAGATAGAGTCTCGACCATTGCCGCAACCTATCTCCAGCACTGACTTTAGTTTGCGGTCTGCCATCTCCTGGGCAAATTCCTGAGCAAATAACGACGGGGTTAAATCCACCGCCCAATGTGGCGGGTCATCACTATACGCCTCTTCCCAGTCCCGGGGCGTTAAGGTCTTCGATTCTATCGGCTCCCCCGCCGCGGCTCCCTCAACTGCTGGAGCAATGGGTCCGCTCGTCCCAGCAGGCGCCAGGGTGAATGGCAAATATCCAACATCCCAGCCAGGGAACTCCTCAAAGCCCATCTCTAGCCTTGAGTTTATCTTGTCGAATGGTACGCCCATGCTCCATAGGCTCTTGGCTTGCTCTACCTTCTTGCTGTAGTCTGCCCTCAGCGCCGCTACCTTTGAGGTATCATAGGCGATGACTATATTCCCGTACATCGGGGCTATCCGGAGATTGAGCGTGGCCTTTATATCGTCCAGCATCGGGAGCACAACCACCTCATATAGAGCCTTGCGAGCCTCCTCAACATTGTTGTATGTCGAGGCACTCTTGTCTCCGAGCCACCACGGGTCGATGCCGAAGGCTGCGGCTATACCCCTGAGATTGGCAAGTCTGCTCGCTATAAAGTCCATCTCGACAGGCGTAAGACTCATCTGATTCCATTTTGTACCAGCGCCCAATACCCACGGCTCACGCCGCCTATTCTTGGCTAGATACTGCTCCCGTATCTGACGGCGGGCTTCCTCAAACTGTTCCAGCGTCAGTATGTCCTCGTGAGTGAATACTCCGTCAGGAGTCGCCCGGTTCTGCATCGATATCTTCTGCGTATCCTGCGCCTCGTTATCGGTATCGATGGTACGAGCCGCTGCCAGGAGAGGCCCCATTCCCCAGTAGGGATTGCCCGGGTCTATCTGCATAAAGTGAATGAACCGATTCGGTTCTACGATTTGCAGGCGACCGTTCGCCTCAGTTACCTGCCAGCCTTTAAGCCATTCACCAGGTACGTCTGACGGAATAGGTTGTACCAAGTCGGGCATAACAGGCCAGATTTCCTTCACCTTGTTTCCTACTATAATCGGCTGCCACAATGCGTTGCCGACGAGCTCAAGGTGGCCAATCAGAAACTCAATCATATCCTGTCCGGAGAATACGGGATTGGGATTCTTCAGGACTTCGGTCAGTGGGTGATCTTCAATTTGTTCCCCTTTGTCATCGAGCACGACCCAAGGAACGGCGCTGGCCGCCTGGATGATAGTCCTCACGGCACGGTAGACGTAGACGCTGAGCTTGTAGCCCTCGCGCGTCGACTTCCTGACAGTCATATCTGAATATACTGGGATATTGGCCGGCTGTGTAGAAATTATCTGAAATGGGCTGGGGCCGTTTCTATTGTCGGCCTTCTGTCTCGGCAGCACAGCCAGGGCTAGCCTAGCGCGTAAAGTTTCTAGCATGATTATCTCCTACTCCGGTTTACCGTGAGTTGGTCTCCATACAGGTGATTGCGCCGCCTCTCTTTGCGGTTCATCGCTATGGCTTTGCCGTCGCCAAAACGAACTCGCATAGTCGGAGAAGCCTTGAACCTTGAAGGCATCTCTGTTGGCTTGGTTAATATAATTCGTTCCATTATCCCACTAACTGCTTGAGACATTCCATGATATAGTCTACACTATGCCCACTCTCTAACATCACTATGAAATCCTTTATATCCTGACGATGCTGGGCTTCGAGAAGCGCACTATGTACAAAAGGTTCGCAGTCCACTGAACGCTTTATGATTTCCTTTTTCCATGCCTCAATACCCGCTGAAACTGCTTTGCATCTATCCTCAATATTAAGTACCCTCATCCATTCCTCCTTATCCCACCATGAACGGCTTGCCCTGGGGCCCTCTCATAAATGACAAGGCTTGGGTTGTACTATCCACCTGGTCATCATGTGTCGCATTCGGAAAAGCGGAAAGTTCTTCTATGTAGTCAAATAACCAAGGGGCGTTTTCAGGCAAGAACACCTTCCCAGCCTCTATTAGTGGGGTAATTGCGTTTGCCCTAGCCACTTTATTGATGTCAACCTTGACGGGCAAGACTGGTATTTTAGTATCCCGCCGTAACTCTTGAATAAGCGACTGACCACTTGCCTTATCTTCTACTGCTACAGCACTCGGACTATCCCTTGCATCTAATGCTATGGCGGCTCTTTTTAGTTCTGGGAACTCTACCTTTGCTCTCCATACATCTAGCAGGTAGTATCCATTAAGTGCCTCTCCCCATACCGTGCAAACCGAGTAATCATTCTGGGACTTATCCTTGAAGGCTGTATCCCAACTATGTATCATCCTAGTGAACGTGGGCTTCTCCCTGAAATATTTCCACCACTCCCGCTTTATTATTTGTCCTTCGGCTACTGTGGGATTGCCTTGATATAGTGATTCAAAGGCTCGACTTCCCATCGATGCACGGGTCTTCTCAAGCACTTCGAGCGGGTAGCGGGCTGGCCATAATGCTTGACCGTCTTTGATGGCCAATAGATGCAGCACTTCCCATTGGTCGGAGGTTGGGTCTTTGCGCATCTGCTCCAAGAGACGCCCCACAAGGTCATCTTCATGCCACCGAGTCATCACCACAATGATAGCAGCGTCCGGTTCTGCCCTTGTCCGAAATACCTTCTGATACCAGTCCCAGGCTCGTTCCCGATAAGTTAAACTCGTTGCCTCTTCTTCGTCTTTCACAGGGTCGTCGATGACGCCAATGTCATAGCCCCTGCCTGTAAGACCGCCACCGATGCCAACGGCATAATAAGAGCCGCCACTCCATGTCCCCCATTCATGAGCTGCTTGACGTTCTGGGATAATGGCCATTTGACCAGCCCTTTCTGGGCGATGGTGTACCTGCGGAAAGAGATTGCCCATCTCCTGGCTGATGAATACATCACGGGCTTGCCTTGAATGGGTAAGGGCTATAGATTCAGCGTATCCGGCCTCGACTATTGCGGCCTCAGGATGCTTACCCAAATACCAGCAAGGGAACCGCTTTGATACCTGCTCACTTTTACCATGGCGGGGTGGCATGATGGCGATTAGCCTCTTGAGGTCACCGCGCTCTATGGACTCTAACTTCTCAGCCAGCAAACCGAGATGTGGAGCAGGTATATAGTCCGGCATAGTGTATTGGCAGAATGGGAGGAGATTTCTACGTGCTTGCCTCCTCTTTAGTAGCTCCTCTGCCGCGGCTTCTATTGATAATTTCGGTAAGCTGCTCGTCAGATAGGTCATGCTCCACCTTTATCGGCCCACCACCTTCACCGGCTATCTGGATGTTTCTCCGGTCGCTCCATCGCTTCGGGTCCCTGTTATATAGAAAGACTTGTATAGCGGTAACATTGCCGGACGTCGCCGCTTCATATAGGGCGTTCTCTACCTTCGCTATAGCGTCGGTCTCTGCCTCAGAGACTGCCTCGGCAAACTCCGCATCCTTCTTCATGTGGCGGAATATCGTTACCCTGCTTAAGCCAGTGAGGGTTGCGGCATATCCCCGTGTATGACCGTTTCTTATATATTCGAGGTAAGCATCTTTTTTAATATCGTTGCATTTGTTACTATCAACCTCGCCTGTTTTTCCATTATGTAAAGTCTTGCCGTTACCGTTCTTGGATATGATGGCTCCCCAGTATATCTGATTGGTACCCCGGAGATATTTAGTTATATATAATATACGCCATGGCTTTATATAGTCCTTGAACCAGGGCAGAATTGTCTTATTGAAGTAGAAGTTAAAGACATCGCGCTTTTCCGTTACTGTTTTGGCATGTTGCTTCTTTCCGTCAGGCATTCTATAGTGACCGGTGTGTATAATCGCCTGTCTTTGGCCGTCTGTAAAAATTAAGGCACACTGAGAGCCAATTTTAGCCGTCTCAAAGAAGGAACGAAAGGAATCATATGGGTAACTATAGGCGTCAAAGTCTGCCAGGTTAAAAGTTGCGACACTTTTCTTGAAGGGGTATTTGTCGCAGTCGGCAGTTATTATCTCGGCGTCCGGTAGCCGGGCTTTGGCTGTCTCAACCATAGCAGGGTCAATATCGGCACCATATATCTTATTATCACTATATAGAGCGACCGCTATATCACCCTCTCCGATAAACGGCACATATATAGCCCCGGTGAACTTGCCAAGTTTCTCGATGAGTTGCTGCCGGAGCTTGATTTTTCTTTGAATATCTGTATGCTGTTTTTGTGTCATTACAGTCCTGATAATTTAATGAGAAAAACCCGGGGTGTTTAATCCCGGGCTCTTCTCATACGCTTTCGCTATCTTACATTATAGCATAGTTTGTCAATACCCCCTATTTTGAGCCTGAAAGAAGGATTTTGCCCCTATTTTTCGTATCTAAAAACTTTTTGAGCGTGGTTCGCCTTTTTGAGCGTGGTTTTTGTCTACTTTTTGGCGTCATCGAACAGAATTTGTAGCCTGGAAATTATCACAACTGCGAGCCAGATGTAGAAAACGTACGTTTTCACCTCCCCCAAAATGGCGGCGGTTATAGCCGCTGTAATTGCACACGCTATGATAAAAAACCCAAATATGCGTTGAAATTTCATTATAGCCTCCTTTCTACCTTTTTGGCATCATCGGGCAGGTCGATATTAGCCAGATATGGGGTCCTTCTTTGTCCCTCTAAGGTGTGCCCGAATATCTTCTGATTATCTATACCTATGAACAGCTTCTCTGCAGGTGGCAGATTGGCCACATGGCGCCGGAGTGCCATTATCTCCTCATGTGTTAGTACTACCCGAAACAACGGTTTGACTTGGCCCTGTCCATATGCCTGTTTATAAGCTCTATTTAATAGCCTATAACATTGGTTCAGCAAGGTTTCGCAATTTATTTTATCCTCTAGCATTTTGCCTAGCTCCTTAATCTATCCCTCTATTAGATAATCAGAGGTAAATCCTATAATATGAAAACCACACTTGCAGATGACTTTACATATATCTCCAGGTTGAGGGGCACCGCCCTGTATGTTTTCCGCAACTGCGTTCCTTGCTTGTATACAGCTATCATCACCAATACGGATTATTACCCTGCCGCACTTCTTGCATTTAAGGTCTCTCATAAGGTCCCTCCTTTCTATCTATTCGCTCCCATGATTTTATTCAGCCTTGCGTTTTCTCCCCTTGACGCCCATCTGGTCCAGGAGCCTCTGAATAATGGCATCGTAGGTGTCGGTTTTCATACCGACCTTATCCAGCCGGTCCTTGGTGTCCTTGGTTACCTGGATTGATGTTTTGTCGCTCATTCTGTTACCTCCTTACGTATCGTCCTCTTTTATCTCTGTGATATTACGGTCTGATGGCATTTGAGTTAACCCAAAATCCATCAGCTTTATGTCTGTGTGAATCTGTACATTATTCTCGGTAGAGCTTTTCTCAACAGAGTAGCCAGGTACAATAAACCCATTCTTAGGATAAGCATACGGGAACAGTTCCCCTTTAATTTCTACCTTATCATCGATGACTTTTCCACTAGATACAATACCAATAGGAGGTTTAGTGGTGTCAAAGTTTACATGGATAGGCTTACCTTTGCATTGTTCAGTTATTTGCTGTAGAGCCTCCAGCGAGAATGCTTCCCCATTGGAGTCAGGCTTCGTAAGACTTGCTGCGACGGCTATGAATTTCATCATTTCATCCTCCTTTCTCTCCTTTGTTGCGCAAGAATTACAGGCGGGATGCCGAATTGCCTAAGAATCATATCTCGCATAGCATCCCGGAGCTGCCACCATGTTTCATCAGTAATAGGTCGGCATTCTTCAAACTTCAAATCCTCTGGAGTTAACTTAGTTGTACCTCCTGCCTTGTCGTTCATAAATACCTCCTTAAATCTTGCTTTATGTAACTCTGGCAACCGTACTCGTTCAGCACAGCGGTGACATCTTTGGCGAACTTGCGCCAGTCGATATCCTTTACCTGGGAGCGGTATGGCTCCGGAAGTTTCTCACTATAGTTCAATTTGCCTACCTTGAACAGGTCAACGAAGGTGTGAGTCTGCCTGATTATTTCAAGGGTCACTTCGGGGTCGATAACCGGCTCCAGGCTTACCCATGTCTCGATGCCGAGGTCATGGGCATACCTCAGTGTTTCGATTCTATCGACTGGAATAGCCGCTTGTGGTTCCCATTCAAGGGATTGCTTTTCATCCAGTAATGTTAGCGTGGTGGCGAATTGGTCGCCTGGGCCGAGAATGTCGAAATCTTGTATGGCCCTGTGTCCGCCTTTGGTCAATATAGTGACCTTAAAGCCATGCCGGTGAAGTATGATTATAGCTTGGCGTGTGAGCTGGTGAATGTCGTTTATGGGCTGATAGCAATCTGATGTGAATGAGAGAAGGATATTACCGGTGGCTCCATCCGCCGCAGCCTTCGGGGCATCTTTTTTCAGTTTCTCGATAATGTTTTCACGGGGGACTGCTTTCTTGAAAGTTTCAGTATCCATAAATGTAGCATCCGGGGCATAACAATATAGGCAAAAATGTGCGCACCCACGGTAGAGGTTGAGGGCAAGCGGGCAGTATTCCTGGGCTCTTCCCTTTGATTCATAGATGATAAGGCCTTTTCTTAGCATGGTATTGCCTCCTTCCTCTCTTGTTTCAGGTAACTTATAAAATATCAATTTAGCACTCATTTGAGCAGCTTCCTCCTGATAGTGTGTATACCTTGCGCTCTGGTGTGTTGACTGAGATTGTTACTTTCAGGTAGTCAATGCCTTTTTGATTAGTAACCCAGGGTATATTATTTATCTTGCGCTCTGCGAGTTTTGTTTGTGGCCAGATATAACCTAGTTCTGAGCCTAGCCGCTGAGCCTCATTCAATAGCTTGTCCTTAGCTTCCTTAAATCGCATAGCACCTATAAGATGTAACCTATCCGTTACTGGATTGTGAACCTGAACCTCATAATTACAAGTGATTGATTTTCCCATTTTCCTTTATCCCCCTTCTATAATCTCTATAATTATTATAGAGCATTAAGAGGCCATTGTCAATAGTAAAACAGGCTTTTTAGCTTTATTTTTAATTATATTTTAGGAATTCAGGTTCGAGTAGGTTTGCCTGATTCCTTCTTCCTATCCTCAAATTCCTGGTAGGTTTCACCCTTTGCGCTTTGAAGTTGTAAGCCATCAAAGTAATTGACCTTGACTTTTCAATTGAGCTTCCAATTGCTGAATTCGCTTTTGGAGTTCTGGTATTATCAGCCTATGCTTACCTTTCCTCATACCCAATAGATTTTTAGATCGGTTATCATCCTTAATTCCGTTAATGTGGTGAACTTCCCAACCATCTGGCAAAGACTGGTGGTGAGTCTCTTCCCAAACCAAAATATGCTCAGGAACATATCGTTTCACAGCTCTGGGATGGTCGGGCCTATACAGTAGAATATAACCGCTACGAGGCTTTTTCCTACCACCTTGCCATCGCCAGTGCAATTCTCCACTTGCACGCTCGCTTCTAGTTCTACGAGGTATTCCAAATCTCTGCATCGCCACCCATATACCTCCAAGCGAATAGCCATTAGGTGCTAGCATTCAATAGATTTATTCCTTCCACTTTGCCATATTTTATAAGAACCTTTCCGCCTCCATCCAGAAACAAATCTCAAGGCTCGCTTCCGCCTTTTTGAGATTGTCCACTCAGCCATATTCAATTGTTTGGAGAGGGATTCCGCAGTTCTATCCCAGCACTCGATGGCCTCCAAGATTAGACCGTCAAGCCCCGCTCGCTCCAAGCGCTGCTCAATTTCTGCCGCGTACTCTATAGGTGTTGCAGATGGAGCTCTGCGGCTGACTCCCTTTTTTCTTATATTGGTGTCGATATAGTTGCTTGCTTCTGGAGGCCAGATACCGGACTGAAGAGTCTCCAGGTTCTCAAGTAGCCATATAGTTGTTCGTCTGTTAAACCTGATTTCCCTGGGCGCAAACCATTCCCCATCCGTCATTTACTACCTCTCGATTATTATCTTTTGCAAGGCTGGCCGAAGTATTTCCGGTAGTGTTCTTTCGCCGTCTTGACACTCCCCGATGGAGGGCCTACAGGTAATCGGCAAGTCCTAGCGTCTACTCGAAAAGGGCATCTTTCGCATGTGCTTTTCATAAATCTATGTCACTATCTACTTCATTACCCTAACTTTTCCCAATTCAATAAAAGCTCTACCAACTCGGCATATCGCCTCTCATAAGTAGTTGCCTTTGTTCCCCTTGCTCTTTTTTTCAGTTCGTCTAATCCTTCTTCGTCATGTCCCCCATAATCGCTAACGATATACTTCCCTAATTCATCTCTAGCCAATAAACTCTTATTAGCGATAACTAGGAATAGATTTAATAAGCCTGCTATATCTCGCTGAAATCGCCCTGTTACCGTAAGTAAGCGGTCTCTATCTTGCTTCAATTGCTTATCAAAAGTTGCTTCTTCTAGCGCATTAATTATGCTCTCAGTTGTATCTGGTATAAAAAATGGATTGCCCCTTATTTCCAGGAACTTACGAGTAGCTTCCATGTACGAACTTGCCTTCTTGTATGCGTCACTTGTAGTCAGCACCTCCTCCAGATTAACCTGTTTTGAGTGCTTAATTTCCTTGTATGCTGCTCTCAGAAAGCCAGCTAATAGGTGGTCATCTAATTTAGGCTTATCGTTGAACTTGGCTGCCCTAGCAATATATAGTTTCTGCCCTCTCGGATACATCCATCCTATACCATCGGGTAATTCTTCAAGTTGTATAACATCCTTCGGGGCAACAAACCAAAAGTAGTGAAAGCACTCCTTACACCAAGCATGTTTTTCTGGGTGTTGTAACTCAGATAAAAGGTCTGACCGAGCAACCTTTATTTCAAATGCCGACCTAGTAAGCCCCTTTGAAGCCCACATCTGGAATGTAGCTACATCAATCCAATGGCTTTGATATAAACCGGTTCCATCAGGCACTTGCTCCAAAACCACACAAGGATTGTAACCATTAGACTCAGTAGCATAGCGCTTTCTGATAAGTGTTACCAATTCTTCAGCCTTCATTTTACCCTCTTCGGATGGTGAGGCCTCTGCCGCATGAATTTCTCCAGCTTTATTTCCTCCAGTTCTTCATAGTCCGGGGCGTTGATGACTGGTGGCAATGGCATGGTATCTTCCCCGAGCATACCAGGGGGCCGCTGAAGTATCTCGCCATAATTTTCCCATTGATACTGAGCCAGGTCAACAAAAGCCTTGCCAATTTTATCTATTGGGATGTTATCGAACAGCATTTTAACCTCAGTATCCCTGTTATCTCATATCTGGTGGTTATATTCATTACTCGCCCATGGCCCATAAGAACAGGGCATCTCCTTGATTGTCGTCTTTTATATCTAAAGTAAACTCTATTCGAGGTGGAGTGCCTATCTCTGCAAAGGCTTTTTTAGTGTGTATTTCTACTATCTGGGAATCATCAGAGTAGGCAAACTTATTGAGCGCATCGAGTAAGGTTTTCAAATAATTATCGAGGTCAGGTCTTGCTATAGGTTGTTTTAGCTTCTTGGCAGCAGACTGTGGCTTCTGCCGATAGAATATAGCCCATAACACAAGTGGTTCACCAGAGTTAAATCTCTCCTGCTCCATAATATCCTTGCGGATAGAAGCCTTAATGTCGGCCTCGGCAAGGCGGGTCTTCTTGGGCGTATACATCGTAGCATGGCCACCGAACATACCGACCTTTGCTCTGCCCTTGGCGTGAGGCTCAACATAGATTGTGGCTCTCATTTACCTAGCCTCCAGTTCTCTGATTCGGGCTTGCAGCTTTTCAATTAATCTAGCTTGCCCTCTTAATACTTTTTCTGCCAACTTATTGTGTTTGCCGTTGCACCCCACGAGTTCTAAATTTTCTATTCGGTTATCGCCTCTATTTTCCTTGCTGTCGATAGGATGCTTAGTGCCTTTGTGATGAACTATCTCCCAAGGCAATAGGCAACGTTGGAGATATTGAGCCATAACCAAACGATGCTCTTGAACATGACCAGATTTCATTGCCATTGGGTAAAAAAAGTCATCAGGTGTGAGTTTTAATGTGAAATACCCCTCGCCGCTCTTCCCCCGCCCACCTCTCCAATTATAGTTGTTCCCAATCTTGCTACATGATAAACATCTGTTACATACAGGTTTATTCCCTATGAGTCTAACCCATCGTTCCTTACCGCACTTTTCGCAAGCATGCCAAATATGCTTGCGGTTATGTTTATATCCAATCTCAGAACCAAGTCTTATCTCTCCAATCTCAGGCATTATTTTACCCTCCGAGGTCTAAACCAGTAAGGTGATTTGCACTTGGGATTAGGGCATACTTTTGGAGGTCTTTTAAGCCTGCCTGCCCATTCGTGTCCACATCGTAAGCATTTATATATGTTTATCATATTCTAAGTATATACCTTAAAGGGATAGCTGTCAAGTCCACAGTGCGTCCCGGGATCCAATGCCAAGATACGCATACTATCCTCCTTTATCAATCTCTTACTCCTTTACCCCTGGGGCTGGTGGACTAATCCAATGTAGTTTCAAATATCCCCAGCCTTATCTTCTAAGCAATCAGCACATAGCCAGCTTTCCATTCTGGTAATAGACTTATACCACCATACTTTGCCATCTGTTCTTTATCTTCCATCGTTTCCTCCTGTTATCAAGTTAAGTTATCTGGAATAATAACTACATAACCAATTTCATTAGGTAAACAGTTTGTCCATTCCACCAGCATCTTTCCTGTTCCAACTTCTCTGACAATAATATCAAATGGCTCTTGTTTGAAAGAAAACCCTGTCCCAGCATGTTTAAGTTCATCTAGTACCGACTTACGCCCTGCCTTAAATGATATTTCAGATTGGGCTTGGCATAGCCATTGGTCAAAGGTTGGAGCCGCCGGCTTATCATTAGGCCAACTCTCCCACATATTCTTAATGTCTCTTTCATCCATCACTGTATCTTTAGCTTCCATCTGTTTCCCCCTTCAGTTCCCTAATGTTGTGGGCAAGTTGAGCTTGGGTAGGTAGAGCATACTCCCAAAGCTCCAGGGGTTCTGCATCTGTAATCAGCCCTTTTGGTCTGCTCATGGTATTACTCTACATCAAGGTTCATTTGCGCTTGCGTTTCAATTTCGCTCTCCCATGCTATGCCGATATAATCAAGGACTTTTCCCCATCCCATATCATACATCCAGAAACTCCATTCCTTTGGGTTATCATGGAGCAGCCGGTCAAAGCGGTGAGGGCGTTTTTCAATGTGTATACCGAAGCCGCACATAGAACATCCGGTGCGCTTGGCGCGAGTCGTTTCAAGTAACCCGTTAGGCTGCTGTTTTATCTCGCCATAGATGGCGGGGATAGGCGTCTCCATCTCAAGCGCCAGTCGTAAAATGTCTTGCCGTGAGAAGATGGCGAAGGGGCAAGAGCGTGTGACCGTCTTGCCGTACAAATTGCAGCCGGTTTTCATCAGCACCTTCTCGCGCTGCCCGCCCTCGGAGGCCATAAGCCCCATGTAAGGTGAACGACCTGTTTTTTTGGCATAGATGTCACAAGGGCGCTCTTTCATGTAATAGCAGCAATCGCTCGAAACTTTGAAGGGTGCTGTCTGGTAGTCTGTGCCATAATGCTCGTTTTCTGGCCCGCCAAAAAGGTTGAGCCATTTCTGCGGCAATCTCATGCGTGAGCCGGTGGCGATGGTCTTGAATCCGCCATACATGCCGGTTTCCCCAGTCATGATGGCGTGCCGGACGGTGGCGTTCTTCTCAGTAGGATTTTGTAGCAACTTTATTTTCCCCGCCTTGTCCTTCGCGATAATCGGGTATCCATGCTCACGAATGACCTGAACTTTCGACTTAAGAGGCTTGAGAAAGACAAACTCGCCCATCTGTGCAATTTGCCGATGCGCCTCCTGAATGCTTTTATCTTCCAATACTGAAACAGACACGGCTGGAATATCTTTGCTGATATATTTCCAGAGAAAGAGCACCATAGTCATACTATCAATGCCTGCTACAGAGGCAAATACATTGCCTTGACAGTGGTCGTAAAACTCCCGCGCCCTTCTCTTGGCGAGAGTAAGCTTCTCTTTATATGGCAGGCTCTGCTTTTGCATAAATTGCCAGGGTTCCATGTTTCTCCCCCTTCAGTTCCTCTTGGTTGTGGGCAAGTTGGGCTTCTAGTTCTTTGAAGTAGCTATATATCACACTTCCGGTAACAAGCGTACCCGCAGTTTTAGAATCGTCGTCAAACCAAAAGAGAACCTTTAATTTATCCAGCACCGTCAGTTCCGGTGATACAGAGGAGAGCAGGGAGAGGATTTCACGAGCTGGTATATACCAGAACTTCCTACTACTTACGGGGCAATTAAGCCAAGCATCATCCTGTGGCTCATTCCAGGCCACTTTTGCATATTCAATGTTGAATAAATACCTTGCTACCGCCTCCACCTTATCCTCTGGTGGGGGTGGTAGCCTTGCCTGCTCTATAAGGGGAGCATAGAGGTCGTGGATTTCTTTAGCGTATGGTTCTGAACCGAAACGACCGTCTACCATATCAGCCATTAAAACCTTGTCTATTACCTTTGCCACCTGTTCTTTAATGTCCATTATCCCTCCCTGTAAACTTAAACTCATACCGCCAATCCCAATTATTCTCATGCGAGCCTTTGCCATTGATGCTGTCATATAAGGCGAAGTATGCATCTTGCGAGGTATCAAATGCTATGCCATCTTCAGCAGTCCAGTAGCACCCACCAGCAAAGATAATGCCTTCCAGTAAACAATCTTCGTGAGTAATATTCTTTGTTCTCTCAGCCCTTACCCCTGTTATCAGGATATGGTAACGGGCAAACTTCTCTGGTAAAAATAATGGGGAACGCTTTTTGCCCATTGTGGATTGGTCGTAGCCATCCATTAGGTAGAATATTTTGGCCGTATGTGGTATATCTCTCGGTTTCAGATGGTCAAATTGCTTTTCAGCCGCCCATGCTTCTTTTATATAGACTATGCCTTTATCCATTACCAAACCCCCAATCTATTTTAGAATGAGCTATTTGTTTCATTGAAGTTTGACTCATGCCCGTCACCCTAGCAGCTTGACGCTGGCTACATAATCCTTTGTTTATAGCCCATCTTAAAGCACTTCTTTCAAAGTCGGTTAACTTTGAATTACTATTTTGTTCACCTTCGTTACGTTGCCTGTTGGTTCTCCTATCTGCCCAGTTTTCGACACGAGTACCCCAAGCCAAATTGTCCGGTTTAGAGTTTTGGTCATCCCCATTAAGATGTCTTACCTGTGCTGCTAGAAATGGCTTCATTCCATGAAAGGCCATGCAGACCAATGTATGAACTGATTTCGTGATTCTAATATTATTATGCGAAATAGTGACATGCCTATACCATCCGTTTTTATCAGGCCAAGATTTGAGAGGAAACCAATCCCTGTACAGTGTTTTACCTTGCCCTTTATATCTAAATCGAGAATATATCTGACCGTCAGAACCAGCCATGTAATCATCATTCGGAGCAACGGGTATTTGCTTCAACAAAACCCCACTTGGTAACTTAATATCTTTCATGCTATATTACCTCCTATAGCCATACTACCATAACATAGCATCGTTTGTCAAGTATACTTTCATTTTGACACTGTTTCGCCTACGTGGTATTTAGGTTGTATTTGCTCACCATCAGGTTTACAGGGGTATTGAGCATCGGCGGCGTAATGGAAGTGGCTCGGCTGTGGCGTTATGACTCGCCGTGTAACCGTTTTCCGGCCCTCAACAATCGCCTTTATTAGAGTTGGTTTGAATAATATCCCGTTCAAGTTATCCCTCCCTCAAACTATAATCACCTACCAAGATAGCCACTACAACCTCTCCTTTTTAAGTGGCCGGTAATCGAGCGTTACAACAAATTTCACCACAACCGTTACAACAACATTTAATTTCTTTCGCTTCTCACTCCTAAGCTATGCCCACAATCCACTGGCTGTTACATGTAACGTTACACTGTGTTTCGTAACGTTACACACACTACTACTCCTTTAGGAGTAGTGTTGTAACGGTAACACTACGGTAAATAATAATACTTCCCCTCCAAATCTTTAGCGATGTCGGGTTCTCTCTTTTTGACCAGTCTACCAAGAGTTGTCCGTATGCTACCCTCTTTTATAGGTTCTTTGTTTTCTCTACTTCGTTGCAAGATGTCTGTCGCTGACATGGGCTTACTTGATAGCATCAAAATTCCCATTATCTTATCCTCTACCGAACGTTCCTCTGTAGTTCCTCTGCCATCTATCACAGGGCTGTCAAGTTCTACTATGGTGTTATCTCCCTCAAAAGTAAACCTCCATGCCAACGGTTCGTGATAACCTGAGAATGGCGGAGACTTGCGATGATATAAGGTAATGGTCAGTTGATTATCCCCTGATATTTGTTGTTTGGAAACTTCCCAGACAGAACGCGCTTCATTTTCATAATACGCGTTGCCGTAAACTGTTTTTCTTTTATTGTTTATGTCCTTTGAAGTATGCGCTATGATAAGGGGAGTCACAGGAAGTTGCCGCAGGGCAGCGTAAAAGGCGAACGCTGGCTTCGTAAGGTTCAAGTCATCCCCGACTGCCATGCCCAAACTATCAACGATAACCACATCAGCACTTATCTCCATTATCTTGTTCCTGATATGCTCTATGCTATCATGCAATGGTCTGCTGCAATGAAGGTACGGTAGGTCGCACCATTCAAGGCCCATCCCTCTTACTATACATTCCTTTTGCCAGCCGGTAATATTGGCATCATTCTCCCAGTCTAAAAACAATACCGTATGTCGGGTGTCTTTGGCTATGTTCAGGCCGAGAGGGTTTTCGTACCAGGGAAGTGAGAGGGTAATATCAATTAGCGTCATAAATAGACTTTTTGCGCTGCTCTTGTCGGCATAGATTATATTGGCGGCGTTTTTCACAAATAAAGGACTCAGTAGATAGGCCGGTGGTGACTTGCCGAAACTGGCATCAAGCATAATAATCTGTTCACCCTGTCGCAAGTGTTCCATTGTGTCCCGGGCAACATAAGTCAACAGTGTTTGCCAATCAACATCAAGTCCCCTGGTGGAGAGGGACTTCTTAAACTCGCGCTGCATCGTGGATGACAGCAGGTTAGCATTGCCCATGTGAAGGAGCTTTTTACCATCGCTATTTATGTGGTAGAAATAAAGCTCCGCCTTACCATCATCGGTGATTCTCTCAACGTTTACTGCGAGAGAAAGGTCTTTCCACTCAAAGGTGTTTTTGTAGATTCCATAAGTAACTTCTGGCTTGCCGACTGGCAGTTCTGTCATAACGCCCCTTTGATAGTTCGGGTTGCTTTTCCTTGTCTGGAATCACTGTATTGTTTCACTGCCCTTGCGTAATCAAGATAGTCCAACGAACAAGGCACTACTGAGATGCAATGGCGAAGGTGGGCTGGCAGTTTAGGAGTTAGTGTTCCCTCGGACTGCATCTGCATTGCTGTATTGATGATATGCGGAGGCTTCGGACATTTTATCATTGCCTCAAAGATAACTCGATGCTGCTCTGAGTAAAAGTCAAGCGGGGACACATACTCCACGGCTTGGATGATGGACTGCCTTGTCCCATAAGTAGCAGATTCTATCAGAATAGACCCGATGAGACATTCCTCAGCCTCTAATGTGGCCTCTGTGATCCCCGTATTAAGCACAGCTACCCCTTTTTAGAGAAGTTAATCCCGTCAGCCCAGTTTCGCATAAGCAAACGCACAAAAGCTGATATACTGATACCTGCTTTCTGAGCTTCTCGGAATAGCGACTGTTTTTCTTCTGGTGTCAGGCGAACAATGATATTTACTGTTCGTAGCTCTCTTGGTGTTTCCCAATTTGTATTTATCATAGTATTACAATTATAATACAGTCTTTTGCTAAAAGTCAATACCTATCGACCTATTTTCAAAGGTTTTTAGTTCAGTTCACCACCAGCCGGTCAATTTAGTTATCAGTAAGAATATGGCCAATAAGGTTAAGCCGGCCAGCAGCAAGGCGTTTTGTGTGCTCATTCTCCACTCCCCTATGACCTTATGTAAATCTATATCACTATTGACTTCATTGGGCAACAATAATAGTTACTGTATTCACTAATGTTCCAGATAACTTAAAAGTTTCAGGTGGGTTGGTGATTATCTCACTATGCCCGTTTATTGAGTTCAAGAAATCAGTAGTTTTTCTGTCCTGTCTAAAAGTAACCCCAGATGACATAACACTAACTAACATCCCTCCATTTTTAAGGCACTTTAGCGCATGAGCAACATGGTCTATGTCCTGTTGTTTGGCAAAAGGCGGGTTCATAATTACTCGGTCATATAGAGGCTTGGGTTCAACCTTAAGAAAATCGCAACATTCTGTTTTCATAAACCCATATTTCATTAAGGCTTCACAGTTATCAGGTAATAACTCGAAGCAGTGGACATTATTATGCCCAACGATTCTTGCTACCCTTTCAGCTATTGCCCCTCTCCCGGCGGATGGTTCAAGCACCACCATATCGGGAGTTAACTCTACCATAAACACCATCTTATCAACTAAGTCCATCGGTGTAGGAAAGTAACCATAATCAGATGGTTTTTCATATTCCCCTGTTAATAGTATGGCTTCAATTTTATCGTTAGGACTATCTAAGAATATATGCCTTTTAGTTTGCCTGTTCCACTTGCCCCCCATTGCCTCTAATATTTTATTTACGTTAACATATTGCTTCCTCTCTAGTTGCCCACAATTCAAGGCAATGGTATTTCCATCAACGGTAACGCTGCTTAAAACTGCTAATGTAGAGTCATCTATTTTACGAGACATACTATTATTTTCCCCTTTCAGCATATATCTGGTACTTCTTCATTCTCTACTCTCCTGAGCGTCCTGGATGATTAGATGCACACCGGAGGGGCCAGGCGGTTGAGTGAAGTTCATGACACTCTGCGATAATCGTTTTACTGCCAGCTCACAATATTCCTCTTTTATTTCTATTCCAATGGAAATCCTGTTAAGATACTTCGCTGCTACTAATGTTGTACCGCTCCCCATGAACGGGTCGCATACCACGTTATCGCTGAATTGATGCACCAGCCATTCGACGTGTTGAAGTCGTCGAGCGCATGGATGGGGCAAACCGTCTTCATCGGCCCGTCCCGTCCATCTACCACCACCTGAGCCGGGTTTGTGCGAGTGGCGCAGATTATTTGGGTCAGACCTAGAGCTGCGACACATTCCGCTCATTACCTGTCGTCCCTTGATGAACGCCGGCGGTATTCCGTAAGCATAAGCCACGTCGCCGGTGTAGAGCAGTCTGCCTTTATAAGACGGCCTTGCATAGTCCAGCCAGCACACTCGGAGAAAGGGCCATTCTTTGGGGATACCGCCGAGGAAACGGGGGTCACTGTCACAGCCAAGTTGCACAATAAGACGCTCAGTCCCCCGCGGGATTACACGGCACATATCGGCAAATAACTGATACGGGTTTTCATGTCCTACTATTTTAACATTCGCATCCGGCCATGTAGGGTCAGTGATAACAGTCTCAATGTTGGAAAGTTGGGGCAATATCTCACGACAATCCCTGTTATATATCGCCACTGAATCATCTTTGAAGTAAGGCTTTATGTTTATGGTTTTTACTAATTCTTCAAAATCCATTGTATCTCCATTATTATTGTGATATAATATAGATAGGAGGTAAAGTAGTATGTTGAATGATATTGAAAAGGCTTACTTGGCTGGTGCTATGGACTCTGATGGTTGGTTTATGATTCGTAAAATAAAACCTGAATCTGGTGGCGGTAGGGCTAATTTCTCGTTCTATCTTGGTGTAGGATTTTGTCAGGTGGATTCCATTATTCCTGATATACTGGCAAAAGAGTTTGGAGGTGCGGTAAGGTTGCGCCAAGCTAGGCAAAAGAAAGGTGAAAAGACTAATGGCTGGAGGCCAAACTACTACTGGACTGTATCCTCTAAAGAAGCATACCATATTGCCAAAGACCTTTTTCCTTTCCTTAAAGTGAAGCAGAGACAGGCAGAGATTTGTATGCTTTTGCAGGAGAATATTAACAAGCTCAAGTATAGCTGGATGTCCAAAGGGCGTAAGGGTGCTAACCCTCTCCCGATAGAAGTAGTAGATTACCGCACCAAATTGTTTGAAGAATTGCGCTCGCTTCATGATAACAGGATTAGCCAACAAAGCATGATTTAGCCCATGAATGATATAGACCGCATCATCCTGATAGTAAGGTTCTGGTAATTCTAAGTTATTCCATCGCATAGCTCCATCTCTCCTTTGCAGCAGCCAGGATACTCACCAATATCACAGGTTTTCACCGGCTTCCCGTCAACAATATGACGCTGGTTCAGTATCTTCCAGTGCTTGCATGTTTCACACTTCATGGTATTCTCCTACTGTTTATTTCCTTTCTTGATTCAGAATGACTTTCTTGCCATCTGTTGTATATTCACCATCTTTTCTATCAAGTCCTCGAGCATCTAGCACTCTATCCCACCATATTCGCTGCCTCATTACAATCTGCCTTCCAAGTGGTATAAGAGCATTTTGGAGTTCTATTAACGTTCCCCTCAAATCTCCAATCTCATGTAACCTGGTTTTTTCGCCCCAGTCCAATTGCATCTTGTCTTCGGTTTTATCCTTTTTAACCATTTTAATCATTCACCTCCTCACGGTATGCTTATACTGTTAATTAGCCACCTGGTGCCGCTCGGATGTCTCAGGGGTAAACATGGGATATGTCATCCTTTTACACTATCCCTGCGCCCTCTCCGTTACACGCCGACCTACGTCAGCGGTGGTAAAGGCAGGTGGCCATATTCACTTGTTCCTTTCACTAATGTTTATTAGCCTCAGGCCCTTGCGCGATCTCACACAGTACTTGGCTACTGTTTACTCTTAGGCTTCACAGGCTGAACACAGATCCTCTTCGACCCAATGGCAGCCGCCAGCGCCGGCCATCAGTTAAAGGCGAGACCACCAGCGGGGTAGTAAAACTACTCATGCTATCCCTCGATTTATCAATTCAGCAGCTCCAATCCCGATTAGTATTAACCCCAGCCCCATCCGGACACAACGGATCCAGTGGTCCCGGCGCCAAGTCTGCTTTTTCCCGTGGTAGCCGATTTCATTTAAGTAAAGGAAGATGCTTAACAAGCCATCACTGAAAAGCCATGCCCCAATTATGCCGGTGATATAAGCTGTCATATTTCCACCTTTTGGCTCACAGTATTCTCCTACTGTCTAGCTTTCTTTCTCCGACGGTCGTGGCTATCTATATGCTGAGGTAATTCCTCAAATGAGAACTCGGCTTCACACTGGCAACAGAATACCGGCGAATCTTTCAATGCCACATAAAGGTCGCCACTCTTGCGATACGGATAGTAGACTCCTATCATTGGCCCGATTATAGGTGTGATAATCGTTTTGCCCGTTCGCTTCGCTTGCTCCCAGGGAGTCTTAAAAGTTTCCTCGGCTTCTACCATCTTTCCCTCCTTATCTGTGCCCGCAACCTTTCTTACCTTTCTTCTGGGTGAGGTACTCGGCACGCTGTTGTGACTGCTTGCTTAAATCATTGGCAAAGAACTTGATGGCCCCGCAGTCGCAGACACCCCGCGAGACATATATCTCATAGGTATCAAGCCGCCAGTAATGAGGCTGCCCATCTCCACTAGTTTTATACTTACCTTTTGGCATTACCGTCTCCTGCTTCCTCCATCTTCTCTATCTTTGGCCAAAACCTTATTTCAACTATCCCTAGATACAAACCATAAAACATCGGATGTGAAACAAATTCGTAATAACCTGATGGATGTCGAGGGAAGTGCCACCACTTAAACCGTGGCCACCTCCACCACCAAACAAATTGAACTTTATCCATTATTCTTTCTTCTCCTGTTAGTTTGGCTTTCAGGTGGGGCTGGTGTGCCACATCCGTCTAGTAGGGTTTACTACATCATGACTCACCACACCATTAAGTATCCGTATCACCCCACCTTACTTACCCCTTTGCCAGCCTACCCCCGCTTATGGTTTCGGTGTCAGGAAATTTTACCATCCCTTTCGGCTGGTAGCCAGCCGAACCATCCTACGACAGTCCTCTCAAGCATCGAGGCTGTAGCTGGCTTTGCCTGAGCGAACTCTAGCGAAACGCCGTTTCAACTCAGGCTTCTTGTGCTGGCCTTGCTACCGTTTAATAAGGAGTCGTTTGAAGGCCAGACCCAAGTCAACTATCTCCTCTCTATTCAGTTGTTAAGGTTCTTATGCCTATTCCGGCTGAGTAAATCCCTTGTCTTTAGCCACCCTTAGCCATGCCTCATCCAAGTCTGAGAGTTCGGAAGAGTCCGTTATCTCATTGATTATAAATACCTCTTGTCGGGTCAGGTTATAATTCTTCCCCCTGGTAAAGAGTTCCCCGACAGTAGATAGGTGAGGCCATCCTTGTCCCTGGCTAGGCTGCTTCTCATCTTCAACCAGTTCTTGCACTGGCTCTGGTTCTGGCTCAGCCATTGGTGGCTCTTCCTTTTTCTTTTTCTCATTACACCAGCCACCTTCAGGCTTTTTGTGTGCATAAAACGCCCCGAACTTTCCGGTCTTTAGTTCAAAAGCGCAATTATGAACTTCGCACCAGTGCTCTTTTGTCGGTGGAACTGACTCCGGCTCGCTTTCAGGGAGTTCCCTGGACTCACCATCGATTATCTCGCCGGTTCTGGTATTTACCTTGCCGACATCTGGCACTTCGGCATAGGCCTCATCTATGACCTCTATCCCCTTGAGAGGTAGCGCTTCACCAGGCAATCGGTCAAGCGCCTGTCTCTCACTGCGGATATTCGCCATATTCCGTTTAGTATTTCCTTTGTCAATGCCGTAGGGATTCGAATTTTTTGGCCATAATCCAAAGCCAGTTGCAGTATTCCCTTTCTCACCTTTCAATTGGCAGATTGAAATGAGATTTTCTTGTTCCTCTTGACTGTTATCGCCAAACTGCTTCACAATCTCCGCATGACTGGCAGCCCGTGGGGTATCATCCAAGAATGAGAAGGCACCTTTCTTCGCTGATGCTATCTTTCGATTAGCTGTAATGCCGATAACTGTTGCATAGTCATCGCCGCCTTTTTTATTCTTGAATGGTATCAGATAGACTTCTTTCATAAGCGGGTGTAACCCGAAGTCTCTGCACAGGATAGCTGTCCGGATTATCTCAGGCTCCGGGCAGTTAGGATAAACAAGTTTCAGGATAGTCATTGCGGCTTCTTGGGTTAGTTGGCCTCCACCTTGATACTTTTCTAGTTGCGTTGTCATTTCTGTTCCAAACTCCTTTTTTAATATTTCCCTTCTTGTAGGGATATTGAGGGATGATAAACCATTCATTTCATAACGGCTAGCCTCGCGCTCGATGCCCTCGTGCTGAGGATTGGCTTTGCATTGAAGATATGGTAGCTTTTTCTCCATATCGTAGAGTGCCTCAAGCCGACCTCCACATTCAGCGCAGGCTTGATGTTTGAGCAGTTTCTTTACAAGTTTCCGGTCATCGCTACTTAAATAATATCCCACATCTACCTCGCTCGGTTCGACATGAAGGGCTTATTGATAAAGCGGACTCCGTCAACTGGCTTCGTGTCATGGTACTTCTTGGCCGTGTTCCCCAATAAGACGGTGTCGGGCATCATATACTCTCGCGGGATTAAACTGATATCTATGATTTCATAAGTCCAGTGATCCGTGAGTCCTGAGCTTCCAAGTGCCGTTTTTATCGACTTAGGAGTATCCATCTGGACCGGTATCAGGTTCACCGACTCGGTTATCTCACCAGTTCCAGAAAGGGCTGCCTCTTTCTGGGCTGCCTCCATCCGGAGCTGATTTATCCGCTCTTGCTCCGCTTTGATTCGGGCTTGCTCGGAGAGATAGGCCGTCATCTTCGCGCGGGTGATTTGGTCTGCTTTATCAACAGGCTCCATGAGAAAAGTGTAAGTCTCTCGGATGGCGTCTGACTCGGCCTTCAGCGGGTCGAGCAATTCCTTGCGCCTCGCTATCATTAGCTTCTTGAGCTTCGACACAATACTGAGGTCATCGCTGGCCAGCGCGTATTCGTCGGCGTTGGTGACTTTCCTGTCGTTAGCATAGGCCAGGGCTTTCAGGGCTTCGGCGTGCCAGTTCATGGCTTCGATATCTGCCCCGGGCCGGAGGGCTAAGGCGGTTTCGGGTTCTGGAGTGATTACCACAGTGAGTGGTATCGTGCAAGGTTTGGCTTCCCCATTGTCGTAATTGCTACACTTGATAATATTGTCATTCCCCACACCGTCGCCGAAGATAATATCGGGCGAGCAGCACATAGGATAATCTTTTCGTTTGCTACAAGTGTCACATAGGTTTATTTCTGGTTTCGGCATAATACCAAGATTGACAGCCATATTTTCAAAGGCTACGGCGTGAACTTCTGCCCCCGCTGCCCGTGCCGCTTCCGCCAAACCGCCCACTGGTAATTCGACTTCTGGTGCTTCAGTTGCGGGACTAGGCCGGATTGACCCTGCTGGTATCGTCTTAACCTTGTCCTTGAAAGCGGCTATCTCTGCTTCAGGCACGTCAATAGCGCTGACCTTCGCTTTGCCAGTGGTATCCCTTACCGGTACGATAACGATGTCTCCTACATTGAGCTTGTCTGCTGAGTAATAGGTATATTCCCGTAGGCTTAGTTCCCCGGTGGTCTCGGAATAGTATTGCACCTTGACGATGTTTGGCTTTGCCAGAGTCAGCACTTCCGAATTAAGGCCATCCTCCATCTCATCATTCGGCGGGTCGGTGGCATCATGCCAGAGTTCGTCAATGCACTGCGGACATCCCTCTCCTTCCAATGGGTCAAACTCTACATTGTGTCGTGCGCACTTCATAGTATTACTTCCTCCTTATTGGCAATTTCCTCTAGTTGTTGTGCCAGTTTATCACAGCCAAGAATTATGACTCTCGTTCCAGTTGGCGTTTCACCCAGGATGACACAATAGCCATCTTTGGTAGCTGCTATGATTTGGTCCATGATTGCCTCGCGCTGTTTATCTGCTTTACGTTTGAATAGTCTCATTTTACTCCCTCCCCTTTGGCTAGGGCTACTCTTGCTTTTTCGCAGGCTTTGTAAAATATATCACTATTGGGGTTAATTGATAAATCTTGCTACTATTTTGTCTCGCCTGTTGGGTTTATCCCTGAGGTAAATAATGTGGTCGTATTCAGTCTCTGATACTAAGTACAATTCCCCTTTAGTTTGTCCTGTGTTCTCCATATTATCCCCCCTAGTAGCGTTCCAGTCTCAACTGCTCAAGTGTGATTTCCCTTACTTTGGGTGGCAGGCTACAGTGTAGTTTCGATTCAACCTCCGCCATAGCTTCATCTTCCGTCAATCCCTTTTTTATCAGCATCTTTACAGTGTCAACAACCTCATTCATTTACTGACCTCCTTATACAATTCCTTAGATAACGACACAAATCGCCTAGATTTCTATTCTACGCGGTCTGGTGGCCGGTTACAGACACTCCAGAAGTCCTCAGATATATCTCCTGAGTCTAACCATTTGTCGATACACTTCTTGGCTTGTTCCAATGTCTCAAAACCAATTTGCACCCTATAATAAATGCTATCAGAGTCATCGCAAATATCGGAGTCTACTATATAGTTGCGGTATTCAATTGGTTCAGGAAATGGTGCTTCCCGCTCCGCCTCTTTTTGGGCTTTCTGAATTTTACGTTCCAATTTAGCTCGGCATTTCAACTCAGCCTGAGCTTTGCGTTCCAGCACAGTTTGGATAAGTTTTAATTGCTCATCCCATGGTGGCAGAATATGGTGAAGGTTGTTCTTATGCTCTCGATAAAATCTGGATGAATAGAAGCGATGAGTTCTTAATACCATGTTACAAGACTGGCATATTTCCCTTTCATACAATTTCAAATCAGGCAATTCATACCAATGATGCTTGACAATATTTTCAGACTCTTGCCCGCAAATAGGACAGGGGGATTTTATCAATAATAACTGATTAGTATTATTCATCTCTCATCCCCTTTGCCAGTAAACACATACCCGCATTTCTTGCATTGATAGCGTTGCAATTGACCTAGCTTTGTCACCTTGAAGCCAAGTTTTACTATCTGAGTTGAGCTGCACTTTTTGCAGATGATACCTAAATTAACCAAAAGATGGTGCTTAATATGGCATTTCACACATAGAACTTCTAAATTAGTAGGGCTGTTGTTAAAGGGGTTTTCATCTCTATGATGAATATGTAGATACCGATGCTTCTTAGTGGAGGGTTTACCTGACTTTCCACATCTAGAGCATACATAGTGAGCATTTTCTAATATAAGCCTCTTGTCATCCGTTGATAACAATATTTGTTTTTGCTCTTTCTCAGTTCCCATATAACTATAATATACCTACCTACACCGTTTGTCAAGCCCTAAACGGCATAATTCCAATATTTATTTTGCTTCTTACAAAAAGAAAAATCCCCCTTTCCGGTTAAGGAAAGGGGTAGGGTGATAGAATACCACTCAATAAGAACTACATGCGCCTAGATTTCGATTGTAGAGGCACGCGGCGGCTATCCACTGCCTTTCACATGGTGTTCGGCTTCAGCCTGGATATATAAGTCTACGCACCTTACTAAAAATACCTTGAGTATCTGCCAGTAATTTAAGCCTTGTTTGTGGCCGGCATTTACCAGCATGTCAACGTCAATTTCAAGTTGCTCTATTGCATCCGCATCATCCGGCATTTCACTTTCCTATCAGGGACTTTGCTGCCGTGATAACATCGCTCCATTCCTTCAACAACTTGCGTCTCTCAATATCAGTCACGTCATCATCCTCTAGAGCAGCGCTGGTGGCAGTTAGAGCTTCAGCCACCTGCTTTAACAGGTTTTTAGCCTGCTTCCACTTCAAACCGAGCACTATACTTATCAGGAACAGGGCAACTGCGGCTATCTGCGCTATCGTATCAAAGTCCATGGCTTACCTCCCGATAAAGAATTGAATATCGTAACCTTGCCAGTTCTCAAGATTCTGCGAAATCTTATCCTGTTGAGGTTCTATAAACCATAACGTATCGTCAGTGTCAACAAACCAGTTCAATGCATGAACGTTTGACCAAACTAGGCCAGCAAACTTTCCGAATAGTTTAGCAGCAAAATCATCACAGTCATGTTCTTCTGCTACATAGGGGATTTTATCAGTCTCATCAAGGGATAGGAACTTCTTAACTTCTTCTTTATCATAAACCTTGCACGGGGTATCCGGCAGTTTGATATCTGCCTGCGTATCACCCATCTCATCTAACTTGTCCAGCAAGATAGATGACATATGATTTATATTTATCTTCCCCGCGGAGTTTATCACAGAGTAAGATTCCGTATACCATCCCAGAGATTTGCATATTGCGCAAAAGAACGAACCAAGCATCTTAACCCCTCCGTATAAAGAAGTCAATCGTGCCTGCGATGATTGCTCCGATTAGTCCACCTATCCCGCCTACGTAGCCAAAGGTTTTACGGTCCCGACTCTCCATCTTTTCAATGCGTTTGCCGTGATTTTGGACTATGATGCACGTCTCGTATACTTGGAAAGCCGTAAATTCCGAGAGTTCACGGTCACCCATTATCTTGATTCGCTGCCTGTAGTCCAGCTCGTTGATTATTTCTCGACCGTTTGGCATAGCAGTCTCCTAAGCCCAAGATTTGAATACTTTAGCAGTCACTACCTGCTCACCTGTGTCATCAAAGTGGACTAGCAAAAAATCCCCTATCTGAATACTGCCGGCTTGGTATTCGTTTTTAACAGTCTGGGTGACGAAACAGTCATAAAGGTAATCATGGCCATTCCACACCCTCTTGACTTTAGCGGGCCTGGCCTTAGCCACGTCAACCGATACCAGGGTTGAAATATGAGATGATATCGGGGGCACTGGCGGTGGAGGTGGCGGTAGTGAAGCTAAGTAATCGTTATATTCCTGCTCGTCTATCTCAATAGCCCCTTCAACAGGTAAATCATAGGAGTAACTTTCGACCGTTGTAGTTTCACCTAGCACGTTTATTCGCTTCCAATATTTCATTTTAACCTCTCTTTATGGGAACGCTACCCAGTAATAAGTATCCCCGGTACGGTTAGCGCTATTGAGATAACTAGCTGCATCACCAACATAAAAATCAGTAGCGCTAACGGCGGTGACAGCATATGCCCCTGTTGCAGCGGCATTTTGGTACGATATAATATCTTGCCCTATTTGTATAAGATACCAATACAGACTCCCCGTAACCGTTAAAATCACAAGTTTTGGAGCGGCACTCAATCCATGAGGAATAGCTCTGTTCTCAGTATCATTTCCCGCATAACTGCCTGATGTGGATTTTAACGCATTTACATCTGCCGCTAGTGCTTGACTACCTGTTGCTATAGGCATAATTTAC
>Ga0180008_1000498_pt1 | contig 32711 bp, 37 predicted proteins | sample MM_PW_MetaG_FD_121121 | JGI IMG/M metagenome (GOLD analysis project Ga0180008, IMG submission 121121) | Groundwater microbial communities from the Aspo Hard Rock Laboratory (HRL) deep subsurface site, Sweden - MM_PW_MetaG | ecosystem: Environmental > Aquatic > Deep subsurface > Groundwater... | reverse complement strand
CGATCTTTCGCCCCGCGAAGCCGTCATCGACTATCTGACCCGCGCCTTTCCGGTTCAGCAGATGACCTTCTACCGTGACGACACCGGCGAGGTCCGATCGCGACCGCTGCTCGATGCCAACGGCAACCCTGTCACCAACCCGGAAGCCGAAGCGGAGCGCGACAATCTGATCGAGCAGCTATGCGCCCTGCCGCCGATCGCCGCCGTCCTCGACGCCATCATCACGCGGTTCGGCACCGAGATGGTGGCCGAGGTCACCGGACGCACCAAGCGGCTCATCAATCTGCCAGGTGGCGGGCAGAAGCTCGAATCGCGTTCCGCGCGCGCCACCCAGGCCGACTCCGCCGCATTCATGGAGGGCACCAAACGCATCCTCGTCTTCTCGGACGCGGGCGGGACCGGGCGCTCCTACCATGCCAGCCTCGACGCCAGGAACCAGCAACAGCGTGCGCATCTGCTCCTCGAACCGGGATGGCGGGCCGATCGGGCGAGCCAGGGCCTCGGACGCACGCATCGCACCCATCAGGCCTGCTCGCCTCTCTTCCGGCCCGTGACCACCGACTGCAAGGGCGAACTGCGCTTCACCTCGACGATCGCGCGCCGGCTCGACAGCCTGGGCGCGCTCACTCGCGGTCAGCGCCAGACCGGCGGGCAGAACCTGTTCGATCCCGCCGACAATCTGGAAAGCGAATATGCCAAGGCGGCCCTCGTCAGCTGGTATCATCTGCTGGTCGCCGGCAAGCTCACCAGCACCAACCTCACAGACTTCCAACACCGCACCGGGCTTGAACTGCTCGACACCGATGGCGTGCTGAAGGAGGACCTGCCCCCCATCCAGCGCTGGCTCAACCGCCTTCTGGCGCTGCCGATCGGCTTGCAGAACGTCATCTTCGACGAGTTTCTCGCCCTGGTCGAAGCCCGCGTCGCTGCCGCGCGCGAGGCAGGCACGCTCGATGTCGGCGTCGAGACCATGACGGTGGAGACAGCAACCGTCCTCGACGACAGGATCTTGCGCACCGATCCGGTCAGCAAAGCGACGTCCCATCTCCTCACGATCGAGGTCACCCGCCGCCGCAATCCGGTTTCGCTCGAGCGCGTCCTGCGGATCGCCGATACCGACAGAAGCGCGGCTTTCGTGCGCAACGGCAAGTCCGGCAAGGTTGCCCTGCGCACCAACGCACGGCCCTGGCTGACCGAAGATGGCGTGGCGATTCCCCGGATCGAACTGATGCGTCCCTCCCGTCACGAGTATCTGGCGCTCAACGATCTTTACGAGACGGCCTGGAGCGAATGTTCGCGCGCGCGGTTCGAGGAAGAATGGAGCGCCGAGGTCCGTGAGATCCTCGACAAGGTCGACACCGAGACGATCCGCCTTGCGACCGGACTCCTGCTGCCGATCTGGTCGGCCCTTCCCAGCGATCATCTCGTCGTCAACCGGGTGGTCGACGACAGCGGGCGCTCGTGGCTCGGGCGCATGGTGTTTCCCCGCGACGTGCCCGCACTGTTTTCCAAACTGGGGCTTGAGAGCAACGATGTCCTTAGCCCTGCGGAAGTCGTCAAGGCCGCCCTCGAAGGTGGCACCGTGACCATCAAACGGCCATTCGCATGCGAGGTCAAACGCGTCCGCGTCAACACCAGCCCCCGCATCGAGATCGTGGGCGCTCCGGCCAACCAGCTGCCGTGGCTGAAGTCGATCGGCTGCTTCACCGAAATCATCGCCTACAAGACCCGCGTCTTCGTGCCGGTCGAAACTGCCGATGCGGTGCTTGCGCGCCTGACCGCCTGACCTCCCGCCGATACCCGTTTCTCCTGCGCTTCGGGCCATGACCCCCGTGGCTAACCCCCGCGAAGCGCGGGACGGGAAGGGGAGGAGGATCGGGGAGGGTGTCCGGTGTGGGGAAAGACGCGCGCCGGACACCATCATGCTCATGGAGACCCCAAATGACCCAGACCGTCAAACTCGCCAAGCTCAAGCGCTCCGACAAGAATGTCCGCACGACCCCGCCGAAGAACATCGAGGCGATGGCGGCGAGCATCCGCGCCCGCGGCATCATGCAGAATCTGCTCGTCACCGCTGCCCGCCCCAAGGGCATGTTCGAGATCATTGCCGGCGATCGACGCTATCTCGGCGCGATGATGCTGGCGGAAGCCGGCGAGATCGATGCGGCCCAATATGATGTGCCGGTCAAGGTGATCAGCGGCGACGAAGCCGACCTGCGCGAAGTTTCGCTCACCGAGAATTTCCAGCGCGAGGCAATGACCCCTGCCGAGGAATGCGTTGCCTTCCAGCATTTTCTCAAAGCCGATGGCGACATCGAGGCGGTTGCACGCCGCTTCGGGCAGACCCGCCGCTTCATCGAAGGGCGGCTGCGTCTCGCCAATCTCGCGCCCCCGATCTTCGAGGCGCTTTCCGAAGGACGGATATCGCTCGACCTCGCCAAGGCCTATGGCTCGACCGAGGATGTCGCCAAGCAGGAACGCGTCTTCCAGCAATACGGCCACAGCTCCTACGTCAATGCCGACAGCATCCGAAGGGCCATCGCCAACGATAGCATGAAAGCGACCGACCCGGTTGCCGTGCTTGTCGGCGCCGATGCCTATGTCGCGGCGGGCGGACGCATCGAGCGTGAACTCTTCAGCGAGGACGGGGATCGGTGGACCGATCCGGAACTGGCTCAGACCCTGGCTGCCGCGATCATGGAGGCGGAAGCCAAACGCCTCGGCGAGAATCTGGGCGTCGCATGGGCCCGCCCCGTTGCGACCACCAGTCTCTACGGCATCACCTCCGACCTTCACCGTGTCGTGCTCCCGCCCGCACCGATGACGCAGGAAGAGGCCGAACGGTCCGATGCCATCGTCGAGCGATGCGAAGTGCTCGAGGAGGAAATGTCCGACGAGAGCCTCGAACCCGACGCCTACGGCAAGCTCGAGGAAGAGTATGACGCGCTGCGCGAGGAATATGAGGCGCTCAACTCCAAGGCACCCGAACTCACCGACGAGATCAAGGGGCAGGTCGGGGTGTTCCTGACGCTCGGCCGTGACGGCAAGATGGTGCTCGACACCACCTACTACAGCGAGGCGCCTGTCCGCCTCCCCGGCGACGATCGTCCGGTCCCCTCTTCGCCGTCCTCGCGCGAAACCGCCCCTTTGCCGCCCGAAGCGGTCGCACCGGGGGGCAAGGCGCTCAGCGCCCGTCTGCACGATGAACTGGCCGTTCAGCGCCGCGATATTCTCGCTGCCTCGATCCTTGGCGATCCGGCGCTCGCGCTCGATTACATGCTCTTCGCGCTCGCCGACCCGACGCATTTTACCCGATATGGCACCACACTGCGGGCAAACCATCCGCAGGACCCCCAGATGCCCAAGGATCAGCCTGCGACCCAGGCCCAGCAGGCGATCGCCGATGCGCGCGAAGGGCTCGACACCAGTTGGACGCAGGCCTCAGATCCAGTCACCCGGTTCGAAGGGTTCCGCGCGCTCGACGACGACGCCAAGGCCGCATGGCTTGCCATCGTCGTCGCGTCCTCGCTCGAGGCCAAGGACGATTATAACTCGGTCAAGACCAACCCGCTCCATGCCCGCCTCGCGAGCATCCTCGAGATCGAACCGGCCAAATGGTGGCGGCCGACTTCGGCAAACTTCTTCGATCGCGTGTCCAAGGGAACCCTTCTCGCGCTGTTGACCCAGGTCGGCGGTGCCCCGCTCGCGGCTCGCTACATGGGGTCGAAGAAGGGCGAGATCTCTTCGAGCTGCGAGAAGCTGTTCGCCGGCGAAGCAATCACCGAGGCGGAGACCAAAGACGCCGCGCTGGCCTGGGTGCCCGATGCCATGCGCTACGACATCGCCTCCGCGCTGGTGGACGAAAGCGACTTCGACGAGGGCGATCTCGACGACGAGGCATTCGATGAGGGCGAGGGTATCGAGACAGAGGATGCCGATGACGCCGAGAGCGACCATGTCGATACGCAGGACGCAGTCCTGCCGGACGACGGCACTGCCTCCGACGAGACCGATCCCACGCTGATCGCTGCCGAATAACCCCCGCCCATCGTCTCCTGGGCTTTCCCTGCGGCGCGTCCCGATACCGGGGCGCGCCGCTTTCTTTTTATCCGCGGCCCGAAGCGACAGGCCGCGACGCGAGGACATCGCCATGACCTTTACACGCAAACCCGCAGGACCGCGCCGCGACGTCGCGGCCGAGATCACAAGCCTTATCATCGCCAAGCTGGAAGCGGGGGTTCTCCCCTGGTCCAGACCCTGGGGCCTGACCGGAGCAGGGGGCCGTCCGCTCCGCCATTGCGGCACACCCTATACCGGCATCAACGCTCTCTATCTCTGGGCGATCGGCGACGCACAGGGCTATGCGGGCCGCAACTGGATGACCTATCGCCAGGCCACCGAACTGGGCGGGCAGGTCCGGCGCGGCGAGCGCGGCGCCCACAGCGTCTATTATTCGAGCTTCTCGAAGACCGATACCGATCGGATGACCGGCGAAGCGGCCACGAAGAATATCCGTTTCCTGCGGTCCTATACCGTTTTTAACGTCGATCAGATCGACGGCCTCCCGGCCTATTATTATCCTGTCGCAGCAGCGCCCGAACCGCGGGTCGAAAGCGTGCATCGCGCCGCGATCGACGCGTTCTTCGGAGCCTTGCCCGGCACTGTGCGACATGGCGGAGACCAAGCCTATTACTCGCCGATCGGCGACTATATCCAGATGCCGATGCGCGGCGCGTTCAAGTCGGACGATCATTATGCCAGCACCCTGGCGCACGAATATGTGCATTATTCAGGGGCACCGCAGCGGCTCGCGCGCGAGTTCGGCAAACGCTTCGGCGACAACGCCTATGCGTTCGAGGAACTGGTCGCCTGCATCGGGCAATGTCTGGTGTGCGCCGATCTCGATCTTCCCGGTGAGCTCCACGACAATCACGCCAGCTACATCGACAACTGGCTGCGCATTCTGAAAGGCGATGCGAGCGCGATCATCAAGGCCGCGGCGAAAGCCGAGCAGGCCGTGGCCTGGCTCAGGGAGGCAGCCGCAGCCCAAGCCGCCCAACCCCACACATCGCAAGCCCTTGCGGCATGACACGGAGAGCCCGCCATGCACATCGAACTGCGCAAATTGCAGCTCGTCGCTTCCCTCTCGCACGAGACCGCCTGCTACAGCGCGGAAATCTGGATCGATGGCAACAAAGCCTTCCTCGCCTCGAACCGTGGCTCGGGCGGCGCGGACGACTTCCATCCTACAGGGACCGTCACCGAGGACGCCGTCAACGCATGGCTCGCCGCCAACAGGCCAGCCTCGCGGCTCGGCGACAGCGTCCTTCCCCACTGTCTCGAGTTCGAGGTCGCGGCGCTCATCACCCGCGCGACCGAAACGAAAAGGCTGCGCGCGCAATGTCGCACGAAACTGGTGACGATCGAAGACGGCCAGGTGTTCACCTATGCCCTCAAGGGCCGGGCGCTGGACGATGTTCGCGCCCGCGTCCTTGCGGCAAGGCCGACGGCGCGCATCGTCAACGGCGACGAAACGGCTCTCGCTGTCGCGATCGACACGCTGATCGCGGTCGACGATCGCGATAGCGCCTGAGACCCGGAGACAGGGAGGGAAGGGGGATGGCGGGGAGTCGAGCGCATAGGGCGCTCGAGGAGACCGCCATGTCCTACGATGTCGCCTTTCGTCACCAGCAGGCACTCGACCCCAGTGCGCTCGCCACGATCACCGCCGCCCTTCACGCGATCACGACCGCGATCGACGATTGCCGCAATGCCGGCAAGAATGCCGAAACCGATCCGGCAGTGATCCTCCTTGCCCGGCATCTGGGCACGATCGCCGGCGCGGGCAGCGATGAAAGCCTGTTGCGGCGTCGCTGCATCGATACCATCGCCGAATTACGACGCTTCCCGGCCTTGCTCACGCTCGCGGTGCGCGGCGTCGCCCATGACGCAGCTGCAAAGGATCGCTTCCACGCCGACGGTCGCAAGGCCATGCGGCGTCTCGCCGATGCGCTCGGTCTCGAAGACGGGCGCTACCGCATCCACTCGAACCGCAGCCACCCCTCGCAATCGGGCGAAATCACGCTTCATGGCGAGGAGGTCCACGTCCAGCTGTCACTGGGCGCACCGGGTCCCGACAGCGAGGTCATTTATCGCCGTGTCGATGGTCTTCACGATTGCATCGGCGACGTTCGCCGCTTCGCGTCGATCCGCGACCTCCTGGCACCCGAACGGTTCGCGGCCCGCCTGCGCCGGGAATTGCGTCTCTCGGCCCCCCGCACAGATCCGGTCGGCCTGTTCGCCTGACCTTCATGCCACCGCATTTCGAAAGGACGCCGCCATGGGCTGGCTCAGCATGCCCCTGTCATCCATGAATCCCCACCAAACCCCCAAGGCCTATCTTGAGGCACAGTTCACCTACGACCGGCGCGATGCCGACGGGAAAGGCAAGGGGCTGCGCGTCATTGCCTCCTCGTGTCTTCGCAACAAGGTCTGGTACGCGGCCGCGGTGCCTTCGACCGATGGCATCGATGAACCCGCTTTCGCCATCGTTTGCCTCGTTACCTGGAACCCGCGGGCGAAGGACGGGTATGTGTTCGCCTTCAAGGATATGACCGAACATATGGGGCCATGCGAGGCGGAATGCCCCGAGCGCATCCTCGCGCTGCTGGGCGATACCGACGATCCCGGTGCGCTGCACTGGCGCCGGCGCTGCCTCGAACGTCTCGCTCGCCCCACCCGGCAACTCGAACACGGCATGCACATCCGCCTGCCGAACCCTGTGCGCTTCACCGACGGCTATGAGGGCGACGAGTTCATCGTCCACAAGCGCGGCCGCAAGATCGCGTTGGCAAAACCGGGATCTGGCTATCCTTCCTACCGCATCGGCGGCCTGCGAGACCTCCCCTGGACGCTCGTGCCGCAAACCCGCGTCCACAAGACGGTGTTCGGTTGATCGACGCCGCCGCCCCAGTCAGGATGACCCCCATGTCCGCCCAAACTCCCACCTCCATCAGTCCCAAGCGTTGGCGACTGTGCAGCCGCGCCAACGCACAGGCGGTCGCTGCCCGCATGTTCGACGCGGGCGCGCGCCATGTGTCGATCGTGCGTACCGCCGAACCCCTCCAGCCCTTTTGCGTCGTGCCCTTCATCGTCGATGGGCCGAACGTCGAAGTCGAACTGCGCTACGCATGAGGAGCGCGCTTCCTTTTCTGCTCGCGGCCCTTGCCGCCTGCGGCGCGGTCTCGCCACCGCCCGACGACAGCCCGATCAGCGGGAAGGGCAGGGCGATCGACGGCGACACCGTCTCGATCGACTTTCGCCTGTCGGGTGCCGACGCCTTCGAGCGCAAGCAAATGTGCTCGACAAAGGGTTCCTGCTACCCATGCGGAAAGCTGGCGCAGGATTTGGCATCCCGGATACTCAAAAGCGGCACCGCCACCGTCACGCCCACCGGCGCCAACAGCTATGGCCGACCGGTCGCGATCGTCACCGTCGATGGACAGGATCTGGGCGAAAGGATGATCCGGGAAGGCCTGGCGGTGCCGGCGACCCAGTATCTGCGCAGCGATCCCGAGCGCGCATCGGCCTATCTCGCCGCAGCCCTCGAAGCGAAGACCCAGGGGCGTGGCGCCTACGCCGGAGAATATATCGACCCGGCACGCTGGCGGCATGGGGAACGGCTTGCCTGCGAAGGACGTTACTGACCCATTCCCTCCCTGAGGCAGCGGTCCGGCATCCCCCCATGCCGGACCGCTGTTTTATTTGCCGTCAGTAGGTGAGCCGGGGACCCGGCCCATCGTCGTCCGCCACATAGTCGGGACCCGGATCGTGCGACCATGATGCACCGATCCTGAAGGCAGGATCGAACCGCCCCACCGGCCCGTCGGGTTCGGACGCCACATACGGATTGACCAGAGGCTTAACGGCCGCCTTGTCGCGATAAAGCCTCGCTGCGAGCCTCCCCCGCGCCTCGAGCAGCTTCTCCAGCCACACCAGGTCATCCAGCATGGTGACGACGCCTTTGCCGGCGACGCAATAATAGAGGCAACGCTGGAAATCGTCACACGGGGTTTCGAGGATCGTGGTCAGCTTTCCCTTGCCCGCCTCCTGGCCCTCATGAATCCATTCGAGCGATTCGCGCAGTTCCCGCGCCGACAGATAGGCATCTTCGGGATCGCTGCCGATGCAGGCTCCTGCCAGCATCCTGCGCGTAACGCGAATATCGAGATCCACCGACAATTCGATGAGCACCGTGTCGAGATCGAACGCACCGATAAAATCCGCTTGCTGCATGGCGAACTCCTTCCGTCATTGAACGTAACGTGAACAAAGGTGACCTTGCAAGCTTTATGGAGTATCCTCACCGCCATGTGGCTTGTTCCGCGCGATACCAGGGGCCTTGCCTCCCGTTCCCCCGTCCCGGACGTGGTCCGCGAGGCGCTGGTGCGCTGGTACACCGGCGAGGGCGAGGACGCCGATCACCGCGCTTCGGTCATCATGGTGGTCAAGGCGCGCGACCATCACCAATGGATCGCCTGCGACTGCCTGGGAGAGGGGGCCGATCCCCCGCTGCTTTCACCGGCCTATCTCTCCGAAGCGGAAACCTATTATCTGCGCCGCCTGACCAGCATTCGCCAGCGACGCCCCGAACATCATGTCGATTGCCCCTTCTTCCGCGAACAGGCGCCGCCGCGTATCCGCGAACGGGCGACTGCCACGCCGCGATCGATCAACGAGCCTGACGGGCTCTTCTCCGCGCACCGCCTCGCCCCCGAAAAGCTGGCACAGCTCCCCGCCGATACCGAGCCCGACGATCGCACCCGCGGCGTCGCCATCCCACGGCTTGCCCGGCTGCTGTGGCTTCTCATGGAAATGGCGCACGTCAACGTCGTCGATCCGCTCGAGGTCGGGGAACCCAGGACGACATCGATGGCGAGCGAATTTGCCGCGTTGCGCCACGCCGCCGAGCGCGTTCAGATCGCACCGGGCATCCCGCTCGCGCGCCATCTCTACACCCACATCGATCCCTATGAGCGCGGCATCGTCTTCGCCAAACTTCGCGAGGCGGCTCGGAAATGGCCGAGCGAACATGCGCCGCAGGCGTTTCTGCTTCTCTACGCGACCGACGTCACCGGCTCGACCATCACCCTTGCAGAGGGCCGGGAACTCACGGTCAAGAACCGCATCCGGCATATCGGCGTCAATCAGCGCCGGATGGGACCGCCCTATCTGGTTCTGGCAGTCGTCGGTGAACATAATCCGCGCGAGGGCTATGCCGCGCTCCGCGCCTACGCCCAGCCTATCGCCCGACCCGCAAACTTTATTGCGGTGCATAATCTTGCAGAGCGCAAGACGATCGTCGGGCTGCTCGACCTTCAATATCGCTTCCGCCGCCGCGGCATCGGTGTCGGGTTCAAACGCCTCCTGTTCGATATCGCGACACGCGCGGGCGATCTGCGTCCCGATCTGCTTCTCGACCTGCGGGACTTCACCACCGGCGAGGTCATCGAATCCGCCCTCGAAATCGTGACCGGCGAGGATGCTGACACGCTCGGGCTGAAGCTGCGCCAGGTCGAGAAGCTGCGCGAGATCGCGCCTGTCGTCACCATCCACGCTGAGGATCTCGAAGGCGATGCGCTGGAAGCGGCCATTCTCGATCAGCTACGGATCGGATGAAACTGACTACATGACTTAACCCGTTATTCGAAAACTGCGCCCCGGGACGATCGAAGCCGAAGGAGAGAGGGAGAAACTGTCCGATCCACAAAGGGAGACGACAGATGACCCGATTTCAACCGAGCCTGCGGCCCGCAACCACGCCATGGGATATCCCCGACCGGGCCGAGCAGGTCTTGCCCGGCATCTGGCGGGTCTGGACGCCGAGCTATGGCGGCTACGTCCTTTCCGACGAGCGTCAAGCCGCAATGCCCGACGCCCTGCGACGCGACGATCCCTTCTACGAGGAGGATGTCGATTATGCGCTGGTTCTCTACGGCTTCGCCGACGAATTCCGCCGCCTGCCGATCCCCGGCATCGCTCTTCAGGTCGAGAATGCCCGCCGATCGGTGCGATGCTGGCATCCCGATCGCTGGAAAGACCTGACCGGCGAGGAGGTTTCGATCCACGACAGCCATGTCGTGCGACGGCGCGCCGCCTATCAGGCGATCATCGGCCAATATGAGAGCGTCTCGGCCTCGGGCTCCTGGGCCGACTGGGTGCCCGACGGCAAGGTCGGTTGCGTTTTCCGCCGCGTCGTGAGCGTCGATGCCCTGGGTTTTGCCCGCCACGAAGGCGAGCCCATCTACGGACTTGTCGACAAGGACCGCTACGAGCGCCGGCAGATGCCGGAGACCTTCGACAGCCTCGAAGCGATCCGCGTCGAAAGCACGGCACCGATCAGCAAGCAGGTGCCGGCCAGCGCGCTTGCCTCCCTCCTTCCCACCGCATCGTGAGGCACGAGCCATGAGCGTCTATCTCTATCTCTTTCACGGTCGCGACAACGCCGACCGGGACATGCAGGCATGGGGCAGCGAAGGGCCGGCCATCGGCCCCCTCAGCTATGTTCACACCACCTACGGGAGCGACGTAAAGATCTGCGCTCCCCGCGACGTCCTGGAAAAGTTTTTCCCGGATACGGACATTCATTTCCATGACGGATTTGGCCAACATGCCATCCAGATCGAGGGCGACTGCCTGCCCTATGGCGGCAAATTCTACGGCGACTGGTCAGTCTGCACCCAGGATCGCCTCCGTCCCCCGACAAAGGCGGTCAAGCCTGTCTGCGACCATTGCGGCAGCGACAATGTGACGAAGGACGCGGTCGCCGTCTGGGATGTCGAGACCCAGGCATGGGTGCTGCTGAGCACTTACGATTCCACGACCTGCCAGCAATGCGAACGGGAAAGCGACGACATGCTGGACTGGAAGAGCATGGACGGCGCGCCTGCGCCCGATCCCGACGCCATTGCCGCCCCGCCCGCCAACGATCCGGCACTGCCTGACGCCGATGTCGCCCCAAAGGACCGGACATGACCTCGCCCGCTTCCATTTCCGTCGCCGAGGCCGCGGCCAATCGCGTACCGCTCGGCCGCCACTCCACCGGATCGCTCGAACTCGATCTCGATCGCCTCCTTGCCGGACGGCTGCTGATCCAGGGCAGCTCGGGTGCCGGGAAGAGCCGGACGCTGCGTCGTATCATCGAGGAAGCATTCGATTACACGACCGTCGCCATCGTCGATCCCGAAGGGGAATTCGAAAATCTCGCACGGCATATCGGCGCGACCACGATCCGCGCGGTCGAATTGACCGCCGATGGCCTGACCGCCGCTGCCGCCCGAAGCCGCCGGCACCGTCTCTCCGTTCATGTCGATCTCACCGACCTCGACCCCGACCAGCGGATCATCAAGGCTGCCACCTTCTTCGCGGGGCTTGTCGGCGCGCCGCGTGAGGACTGGGCACATACTGTTCTTGTGTGCATCGACGAGGGGCATCTTCTCGCGCCCCATGTCGCAGGATCGGCGCGCGATGCCGAAGCCCGGCGGCTCGGGGTCGCGACCCTCACCGACCTTGCAGCCAGAGGACGCAAACGCGGTCTGGCAACCGTTATCGCCACCCAGCGGCTCGCCAAGCTATCGACATCGGTCGTGTCGGAACTTCAGAACTTCCTTGTCGGGCTGAATGTGTTCGACCGCGACATCGCGCGCGCGGCCGATCTCCTGGGCTTTGCGCCACGCGACGCAGACCTGTTGCGTAACCTTGCCCCCGGCGACTTCTTCGCGCTCGGGCCTGCACTGTCGGCGACGCCTGTCCTGGCACATATCGATCCGACCATTACCCAGCATGTGGGCAGGACACCGGAACTTCGCGCGGCAGCGGCGATCGAGGCCGATGAGGCAGCGCGGCTGCTGGATCTTGCCGGCCTTGCCGAGGTCGCCGATCATGGTCCTGGCATAACACTCAAGGGCACGCGCGCGCTCGACGCGTTCCTCCTCGATCCCTCCGCGACCGATGCCGCTGCCATAATGGACGCGCTCAAGCGCATTTCGCCCAACGCCAGCACGGCATGCGATCTGGCGCGGCACCTGTCCCTCGACGCCGATCGAACGGATCGCGCACTCAATCTCCTCTCGGCAATCGCGGCGATCGATACCATGCCAAGGGGCGATGACCGGATCGCCCGCCTCCATGCCAGGCTGCGCGCGCGGCTGAGCGATGTCGCTGTGGTGTCGCTATGACCGATCTTGCCCCCACCGTCGTCGAACTGGTCGCCTGTCCGGTGCGCCCCGAGCCCGAGGGCCGCCTGCCCGAAATGCCCTTCCGGCAAAATGCCTGGACCCCGCAGGAAGTCGCCACGCTCGAGACCGGCTTTCGCGCCGATATCCCGCTGGCCGAGATCGCCGCCGCCCTGGGGCGGGGTCTTGCCGGCGTTCGCGACAAGGTCGCAACGCTTGGCCTTCGCCGCCATTCCCAGCGTCCCTGGACGCCCGACGAGGATAACTGGCTCTCGCGCCACTATGGCTCACGCGCGACCGCGGACGTTGCCGCCGATCTCGGTCGCGCATGCAGCGCCGTCTATGCGCGGGCCGGGGTCCTGGGGCTCACCGAAGGCAACCCCCCACGCTGGACATCGTGGGAGGATGCCCAGTTGCGCGCTGGATATGCCGCCGCCGTCCCCATCGCCCAGATCGCGATCCTTATCGGCCGCCCGCTGTCAGGGACCGCGAGCCGTGCCAACAGTCTTGGCCTTCGCCATCCGGCAAAGCCCCCCGACTGGACCGAGGCCGAGGCCATGCTCACGCTGTCGCTGGCAGAAGAGGGGCATCGCTACGGCCACATCGCATCCCTGCTGGTCGAAGCAGGCTATTGCGAACGCAGCAAGATCGCAATCAAGGCGATCCTGCAACGCCTCGGCTACGGGCGGGGCTGGGGACGTTCATGGACACCCGAAGAGGACGCTCTCCTCACGCTTGCCTATCGGGAGGGCAAAAGCCTCACACCCCTCCTGACGCGTCTCGGGCGGACCCGTTACTCGATCCGCTGGCGCAGCGAATATCTTGGACTTCGCGGCACCCATGCAATGCGGGACGGCTTTCGCGGCGGTCCGGTCTGGTCCGACGACGATATCGCCACCCTGCGCGCGCTCTATGGCAAGATTCCAATGACCGAACTGGCGACGCGCATGGGGCGGACCAAGGCGTCGCTGTTCACGCGCGCCAATAACCTCGGCCTGGTTCATGGATATCAGAAGCCCTGGACGGACGACGAACGCCATGCGCTGAAGCGCGCCTACAACAATGGCGTCGCCTTTGCCGATGTCGTCACGGCACTGGGCCGGAACCATGCCGCCGTCCACAAATATGCTCAGAAGATGGGACTGCTGTTCGGCCGTCGACCGCGCTGCACGCCCCCACCGACACTCGACCAGATCCTTGCCATGGAAGATATCGCCGGAGACAAGCCATGAAGCCGCTCAGATCCCTGACAGACATCGCGACAGGCGAACCGATAGACCGCGATACCCGCCGCGCACGGCTTCTCGCCGCGCGCAGGGCTCCTGTCTGCGGTATCGTGCGCAAAGGCATTCTTGGGGGTCACTGGGACGGCGGCACCGTGGTCGGGGCTTTTCGAGGCGGGCGCGGGACATTCCTGCAAGAGCAGACGCTCCCCGGCGATCAGGAGAGGGGAGAGGGAACGAGCGGGGAGGCGTGAAGAAGCGCGCCAGCCACGAGGAGCGTCCCCATGATCCCAGCCACCATCGCAACCGCCGTCGCACCCGAGACCATCTCCAAGGTGACGCGGCTGTTCAACAACACCGCCTTCGACGTCATCAACGAACTGTTCCAGAATGCCCGCCGTGCCGGTGCGCAGTGCGTATCGGTGTCGATCCAGACATCGGGCGCCGACACTTTCCTCCATGTCGTCGACGACGGTCACGGCATTGCCGACCCCGCCTCGATCGTGACACTGGGTCGATCGGGATGGTCCGACGAGACCCGCCGCGCCGAAGATCCCGCCGGGATGGGCGTCTTCAGCCTCGCCGGGCGGAATGTCATTATTCGTTCCTACTCGCGGCCCGATCGCCAGGGCTGGATGGCGCACATCCCGGCCACTGCCTGGGAAACGAGCCGCCCGATCGCGATCACGTCCGATCCTATCGCCTGCGGGACCGCCATCACCGTCTGCGTGCCGGGCGAGTGGGTCCGCACCCTGCGCGACGACATTACGCGCGCCGCGAAACATTATCCGGTTGCCGTGCTCCTCGATGGAGAGGCCCTTCCCTTCGAAGACTGGCTCGCCGACGCCGATCATGTCGAGGAATGGAACGGCACCCGGATCGGTGTCTTCCGGAAAAATCCCTCCCACTATTCCTCGCGCGATCACCGCCTCAACTTCCACGGCGTCACCATTCCCTGCGCCCTGCCTTTCGTCCAGGAGGTCGATCGCGGCGGGCACTGGATCGCCAAGGTCGACATTTTCGATGCGCCGCAGATCCAGCTCGTGCTTCCCGCACGCAAGGAAGTGGTCGAGAACGCCGCCATCGCCGACCTGCGGCACGCCGTCCACGTCGCCATCTTCCGGGCGATCGCCGCGCAGGACAGGCACCGGCTCTCGTTTCACGACTGGCGCGCCGCAAGAGACATGGGTGTTACTCTCCCCGAAGCGGCACCGTATCTCTTTACCTGGTCCGCGCCCGCGGCCGACAGCAGCCGCAATTACGAAACGGGCATGCGCGAAACCGATCCCGCCATGGTCCTGATGCCCGACTTCGACGCGCTGGTCGCCCAACCGGTGCAATCTGCGGTCGCGGCGCAAACCCCCTTCGGCGGACCGCTGGTCGAAGCCCAGGACGCCTTCACCGGCTATGGCTGGTACGACCGTCTCTCGCGCGTCGAGGACGTTGTCTTCCGCGTCACGCAGGGCGACCGCACCTTCACGATCTCCGACAGCAAGGAAGCGCCGATCGAAGCCGAGGACGGATTTGTCGAGGCAATCACGCTTTTAGCGACGATCGGTCAAGCCGGCGTCCTCGCCACCGTGGAATGCGCAGCCGATGTCGCGTTCGCGCCAGACCAGTTCTCCTGCAACTCTGTCGAGGAAACCCGCATCTTCGTTCGCCGCGGCACCGCCATGACCGCGCAGGACGTTGCCGATCTGTTTGAAAATGCCATTTTCTACGCCAGCGAAGACAGCGACGCGGACAGCTACGAGACCCAGCAGGAGCGATTTCGCGCCGACGCGGCCGAACGCATCATCGGTCTGCTCGAAGGCGACGACGCGGCGCTCGAAAACAGTATCCGCGCGCGGCTTTTCAACCATCGTCACCTTCTTCCCGAGGACCGCACCGTCACCATCGTCATGAGCCGCAACCGGCTCGACATCGCCATCGCGCCCCGCGCATCCGGGACGTCTGATCCCGAGGTCGCCTGAAATGGCGCGCTACAATCACGCGTTCACGATCGCGTTCAGCACTGTGTCGAGCGACGCCAAGGGCGAGGATCTCGACCCCGACGCACTCAAGGCGGCCCTGCAAGCGCGCATCGCCGAACTCGATCGCGAAGGCACCTGGATCGAGGCGGTCGGTCCCCCATTCGACAGCTATCTCGAGCCGGAGGAATCGTCATGACAATGCCCATCCCGGGGCCTCCGGTGGTCCTCGCTTACGGCATCGGCGTGGACAGCACTGCGCTGCTTCTCGAGCTGCATGCCCGCGGGGCAACTCCCGACCTCGTGCTGACAGCCGACACCGGGAACGAGAAACCGGAAACATACGCCTATCTCGACGTCATCGGCCCCTGGATGCGCGACCGGGGCATCCGGCACGAGATCGTCTCGTACACGCCAAAACGGTTCAAGCACTGGCCGCCCTATTACGGCATCCTGGAAATGTGCCTGACCAACGCGACGCTGCCGAGCAAATCGCTCGGCGGCTCCAGTTGCAGCCTCAAATACAAGAAAGCGCCGCAGGACGCGTTCCTCAAGACCTGGCAACCGGCGATCGAGGCATGGAGCAGGGGTCAGCGGGTCATACGCCTCATCGGCTACGATGCCGGACCCCGCGACACTGCGCGCGCCAATCATGCGCTCTCGATCGACGATCCCCTCTATCGGTGCGATTACCCCCTGCGCCGCTGGAACTGGGATCGGGCAGACTGCACCGCCCGCATCGTCGCCGAAGGCCTGCCCGTGCCCCCCAAGTCGGCCTGCTGGTTGTGCATCGCCAACCGGCCCGAGGAAATCCGAGCGCTCCCCGCATGGTGCCTGCGCCTCATCGTTCTGGTCGAGGCGCGCGCCGCGCCACGACTGCATACCGTCGAGGGCCTGTGGCGCAGAACGACCCGGGCGCGGCCCGGCTCGATGACGCTCTTCATTCGGAACGAGCAGCTGCTTCCGCCGGATGAAATCGACCGCATCGTGCGCGACGCGCCGACAGACCTCATCCGGTTCCAGGACGTTGCGGGCCAGATACCCATCGGCGAGCGACCGACGATGACCGACTGGCTCGATCGCTTCCATGCCGCTTTCCCACAACGAGGCCGCGGACCCGCGCACGCGATCGCCGCCTGACCGCATTTCGCAAAACCAACCCTGCAAACGGAAGGATCGATCATGATCTGCGCCGCCACCGATACGCGCATCGACACCATAGGCCGCCTCAACGACCGTTGCCGCCAAGGCCTCGATCGCACCGCCCGCATCGTCGTCACCCGCACCTGCCTCGGCGCTCTTGCCGGCGATACGCCTGCATCCGAGGCGATCGCGCAGGCCCATCTCCTCCAGGCCCTGCGCCGCTGCACGTTCGACCCCCGCGACAAGGAGCGCAATCGCGGCGAGTTTACCGTTGGCGACGTCCGCGTCTTCTTCTCGATCGACTATTATGACGAACACCTCGAATATGGTTCGCAGGACCCCGCCGACGCGCGCATCACGCGCCGCGTGCTGACGCTCATGCTGCGGGAGGATCTGTGACGATCGAAATCGTCCTTGGCCTCCCCCATCTGGCGAACGGCCCGCTTCTGGCGCGCGCTGCCGCGCTGTGCGCGCCCGTTCTGATCTCAGCCAATTGCCTGTCGCGCTGGCGCAAGGCCGATGGTTGGCGGCAATGGTCCGGATGGCGAACCGGGACCCTCGCCAATGCGAGAGACCTCGCAAGTCTCGACCTCGATTCCGCAGGCTACACCATGATGGTGCGCTACCGCGGCCTGCCATGGTCGATCGCCGATTATATGACCCTGGCCGCATCCTATCCCTTTCGGCGCATATCGTCGGTCGATTACTGCTGCGAGCACGAAGTCGCCCATGACCGGGAAGAGGTTCTCGACCGCGTCGCGCGCACTGCCGCGACCAACCGCGAATGCTTCGCACGCGCCGGCGATCTCGGCATCCGCCAACGGTTCATGCCGGTGATCCAGGGCCGCGAGCCCGACGATTATGCCCGATCGCTCGATTCCATCGACGCGATCGTCCTTCCCGGCTCGGTCATCGGTATCGGCAGCATGTGCCGTCGGCCGACCCACGGACCTCAGGGACTGATCGCCGTCGTCGAGCGGCTCACCCATATCCTGCCCATCGGGACGAAGGCACATCTCTTCGGGGTCAAGGGCGACGCTCTGCCTTATCTTGCGCCCTTCGCACGCTGGATTGCCTCGATCGACAGCCAGGGATGGGGCATCGCGGCTCGAAGGCATGCCCTGCGGCATCGCATCTCCAAGACGGACCGGCTTGCAGCCGACTTCATGGACCGCTGGTATCGAACCCAATGCGCGCGCCTGCTCGAACCCCCGCGCTTCTTGACCGAGGCCGCAGACATCCCGGTCCGGCCCCCGCCGCTCGATCCCTGGGAACAAGCCATCGCGCAGGCGCGGGCGGAAATCCGCGACCTTATAGAAACCGGCGAGCTCTTAGGTCCGGTCCTCTGATCTGTCTCATTAGGAACGGATGCGGAGAGGGATCAGGCCGACCGCCGCGCTAACCCAAAGAGCTGGCGGTGGTCGGCCTGATCCCTCGCTTGGCGAGGCGCTCGACTTAAGCGATCGACTGCGATGCCAGATCGGGGGCGGCATCCTGCTTTGCCGCCTCCGCCTTCCGCTCCGAATAGCGGTCGACGAGCTGCACGGCGTGCCCACGGGTGAGCACGGTAAAGCGCACCAGCTCCTCCATCACATCGACGATGCGGTCATAGTAACTGGAGGGCTTCATGCGACCGGCTTCGTCGAACTCCTTGTAGGCCATCGCCACGCTTGACTGGTTGGGGATGGTGAACATCCGCATCCAGCGGCCGAGCAGCCGGAGCGTGTTGACCGCGTTGAACGACTGCGATCCGCCCGACACCTGCATCACCGCCAGCGTGCGGCCCTGGGTCGGGCGCATCCCCTTCATCTCCAGCGGCAGATGGTCGATCTGCGCTTTCATGATACCGGTGATCTGGCCGTGACGCTCCGGGCTGCACCACACCATGCCCTCCGACCACATGGCATGGTCGCGCAGTTCATGGACGGCGGGATGATCGTCGCCCTTCACCTGATCGGGCAACGGCAGGTCGGTCGGATCGAAGATGCGCGTCTCCGCCCCGAAGAACTGGAGCAACCGTGCCGCCTCCTCGACTGCGAAACGCGAGAAGGACCGTTCGCGCAATGAACCATAGAGCAGCAGGATACGCGGCGGTGGATCGCCCGCACCAAGCCCGAACGCGGGCCGCTCATGGACATAGCGGAGATCGAGCGCCGGCAGATGATCCGGGTCGGTCAACTCGCTGATACGGGTCAAGCAGCGGCTCCCTTCTCATACCAGCCGCGTGTCCGCTTCACGATCGCCACGACCGACAGCATCACCGGCACCTCGACCAGCACGCCAACCACCGTGGCGAGCGCGGCGCCGGACTTGAGGCCGAACAGGCTTATTGCGGCGGCCACCGCCAGCTCGAAGAAATTGGACGCGCCGATCAGCGCGGCGGGCGCCGCCACGCACCATGCGACGCCAAAACGGCGGCTCAGCCAATAGGCCAGCCCGGCATTGAAATAGACCTGTACCAGAATCGGCACGGCGATGAGCGCGATCACAAAGGGCTGCGCGACGATTGCCTCGCCCTGGAAGCCGAACAGCAACATCAGCGTCGCCAGCAGGGCGGTGAGCGACACCGGCCCGAGCCGGGCCAGCAGCCGGTCAAGCGCGGCCTGTCCGCCTGATGCCAGCACGGCGCGACGGACGAGCTGCGCGACGATCACCGGCACGACAATGTAGAGGCCGACCGAGAGCAACAGCGTATCCCACGGCACCGTCACCGAGGCGACGCCGAGCAGCAGCCCGACCAGCGGTGCGAAGGCGAACACCATGATGAGGTCGTTCAGCGCCACCTGGCTCAACGTGTAATTGGGTTCGCCGTCGCAGAGGTTCGACCACACGAACACCATTGCCGTGCAGGGCGCAGCCGCCAGCAGGATCAGCCCGGCGATATAGGACGGCGCTTCGCCCGCCGGCAGCAACGGCGCGAACATCCAGCCCAGGAACAGCGTGCCGAGCAGCGCCATCGAGAAAGGCTTGACCGCCCAATTGATGAACAGCGTGACACCGACGCCCTTCCAATGCTGGCGCACCGATCCCAGCGCGCCGAAGTCGATCTTGAGCAGCATCGGCACGATCATCAGCCAGATCAGCACCGCGACGACGAGATTGACCCGCGCCACCTCGGCGGAGGCAATCGCGCCGAACAGGCCGGGCAACATATGGCCGAGCGCGATCCCAGCAACGATGCAGAGCGCCACCCACAGGGTCAGATAGCGCTCGAAGAAGGAGATGCCGGGACGAGCCGGCGTGGCGTCGAGAACGGTCGCCATGCCTCAGATCACCCGCGCGCCGGCCGCATCGACGACCTGTTGGCCGTCCTCCTTGGCGAATGCGCCCTGTTGCGGTGCGGGTAGCAGGTCCAGTACCGCCTCCGAAGGGCGACACAGTTTCACGCCGAGCGGCGAGACGACCAGCGGCCGGTTGATGAGGATCGGGTGTGCCATCATTGCGTCGATCAGGGCTTCATCTGACAGCGAGGGATCGCCCAGGCCTAGTTCGGCATAGGGCGTGCCCTTCTCGCGCAGCAGCTCGCGCGGCGTGATCCCGGCGCGCGCGATGAGCTGGACCAGCAATGGCCGCGACGGTGGGGTCTTCAGATATTCGATGACATGCGGCTCGATCCCGGCATTGCGGATCAGGCCCACCACGTTGCGCGACGTGCCGCACTCCGGGTTGTGATAGACGATGATGTCGGTCACGCCGCATCTCCCCGGCGAGTGGTCGAGCCTTCGGTATGGCCGATCTCGCGCAGCTTGGCGGTCAGCGCCGTGGCTTCGAGCTTGTCGATCGGCAGCGAGATGAACAGCCGGATACGGTTTTCCAGATAGTTCAGCGCCATCACGAAAGCGCGTTCGCGCTCTATGTCACCGCCCTGGACATGGCTTGGATCTTCGATGCCCCAATGGGCCGTCATTGGATGGCCGGGCCATACCGGGCAGACTTCACCGGCTGCGTCGTCGCAGACGGTGAACACGAAATCCATGACCGGCGCACCGGGCCGGGAAAACTCCTCCCAGCTTTTCGAGCGCAGGCCCTCGGTCGGATAGTCGAGCCGTTCCAGCAGTGCGAGCGCGTCGGGGTTAACCGCGCCCTTGGGATAGCTCCCGGCCGAGAAGGCATGGAAGCGACCTTGGCCGAGCTTGTTCATGGCGCTCTCGGCGAGGATCGAGCGTGCCGAATTGCCGGTGCAGAGGAACAGGACGTTGAACACGCGATCGGTGGACATGGCAGTCTCCGTCAGCAGCAGGGGACGAGTTCGGCGACGAGCGGTGCACACAGTTCCGGTTTTCCGGCGCAGCAGTCCTTCACCAGAAAGAGGGTCAGCGCGCGCAGCGCATCGAGGTCGGCGCAGTAGATGATCGACCGGCTTTGCCGCTCGGACTTCAGCAGGCCCGCGCGCGTCAACGCGGCGAGGTGCGCGGACATCGTGTTCTGAGGAACGTCGAGCGCTTTTGCGATCTCGCCGGCGGGCAATCCTTCGGGCTCGTGGCGCACCAGCAACCGAAATGCGTCAAGGCGTGTGCCCTGCGCGAGAGCGGCCAGGGCCGTGATAGCCGAATCAGTATCCATATATCCGAGATAGTGGATATATGGATGAATTGGAACAGGCGTCGTGTCGCCCGGCCCAAAAAGTGCTCGCTCAGCCGACTGTCCGAACTGGAAAGGCCGGGCTGATGCTAGAATAACCGCCCTGATCCCGCGTGCGTGAGGCGGAGGTGTGATCCATGGTGACGATCATCCGTGCCGTTCCAGGTGAGCCCGGCATTCCCGCCGGGTTCCCCATCCTGTTCGACGCGAACATGGCCATCATCGAGCCGGCCTTTGCCTATCTGCTCGAACATGCCGAGGTTCATGGCCACTCCCAGGCCTCGGAGACGGTACGGACCTATGGCGAGCACCTGTATGAGTGGTTCGATGCGCTCGAGCAGTCCAACATCAAATGGGATGTCGCTGACGAGCATATACTCGCAGCTTATCGATCCCGAATGCTCGAAGGGCCGAGCCAGCATACCGGGCGGCCGTTTGCCCGCTCCACCATCAATGCCCGGGTTGCCACCGTCTATCGCTTCTATTCCTGGGCCCTCGATCACGACTTCATCCGGCATCGCGCGTTCCCGCGACCGTTGCAGACACGGCAGGGCAGGGGACCGCGTGTTGGGCCACAGATCAGACGCCGTTCGACCGGGAGCCTCACGGTCTCGGTCCCGGAGCAACTGCCACGACCAATGCGCCCCGATGAGCTGGCAAGGCTGTTCGCGCAGCTTGCGCCGACCGCGCGCCTTGCAGGGGAGTGGGCGCTGTGCGCAGGCCTTCGACGCAAGGAACTATGTGCTCTGGCGGTCGATCAGATACCGGATAGCTGGTCGCTTCACCCGGAAGAGACGCCGCTTGTAGGCGTGCCGCTCAGCATCACCAAGGGCGACCGGCCGCGAACGGTCTATCCGCCGGTTCGCCTGCTTGATCGCACGCACTGGTATATCGGAGAGGACCGGGCCCGGATCGTGCGGCGCGCGCGCAATGCCGATCCCCGCTACAGGGCGCCGCCCAATCTTCTCCTGAATGAACATGGCCGTGCGATGACGCGCAAACGCCTGACGGCGCTTCTGTCCGAGGCGTTCGCGGCCGCTGGGTTGCCCGGCACGCTGCATTGGCTCCGTCACACCTTCGCGATGGTGATGCTCACGCGGCTTCAGATCCAGGCTCGTGCCAATCCGGCGCTGAATCCGCTGAAGATCGTCCAGGTTCTGTTGGGCCATGCCTCGATCGCGACGACCGCCATCTACCTGCGCTGCGTCGAGCTGTACGAACCCGATATCAACGAGAGCCTTGCCTGGCTCTACGGCGAAGCGATCAACGATGCTGGCTGAGGGACGGATCGACCGCCGTATCGCGATCGATCGAGCATCGACCGCGCAAGCGCCAGATGATCGACGCTTCTCCTTTCGTGATGAATGGGGACAGGTCGTGCAGACGTTCGATCCGGTCGCCCTCGACATGCCACATGACCTCACCTGCGCCTTTGTCGAGGCGTTCAGGGTTCATGATGCCGGATCTTCGATCTCCACACGACGCGGACGCTGGAGAGTGATCCGGCGCTTCGGTCGCTTCCTACGCACAGAAGGCGTAAGCTGTGCTGCTGATGTGAACGCCGGCACGATCCGGCGCTACATTGATGCGCTGGCACCCTCGATAGAAGGCCGCCAGCTCAGCCGAGCCACGATGGCTCAACGCTTCGCCAGCCTGAAACCATTGCTCGAGCGCATCGAGCAGACCGATCCGGATCTGTTCGGGAGCGCGCTCGCCATCCCCTACAGCCCGTTCCCCAGCACGGGGTGGGCGCCAGAACCCAAAGCCCGGCTCACGGCAGCGGAAATGAAAACGATCCTCGCGGCCGCCTATGAAGAGATCGACATCGCATGGGCGCGGTTCCAGCGCGGCCAGAAGATCATCGCCTCTCCCCAACCCCCGGAGGGAACTGGTCCGAGAGAGGCGCTCGCGCGCTGGGTGTGGAAACTCCACCGGATCGGCGGCGGCATCGCTCCGAGCGGCGAGGCAATCCGCGCTGCCGGGATCAACCCGAACTCGCTCGAGCATCATGGACGTCAGGAGGCGATCGCTCAGCATTATCACCTGACCTCGCACACGATGGGGCCGTTCTTTGTCGCGCTGGCGATCCAGCTTGCCGCCAATCCCCAGCCTCTTCGGGCGATCCGCCGCGACTGCCTCGTGCCCCATCCACTCGATGATCATCGGGTCCTGGTGGAATGGGTCAAGCAGCGGGGCGGTCGAGCTCCGAAAATGCAGCGTCGGGCCTTCGACCGCCGTAAAATGCGGTCCGCACCGCGTCTGATCGAAATGCTGCTGGCGATGACCGAGCCGCTGATCGAGCATGCTCCGCCTGAAGAACGGGAATGTCTGTTCCTGATCCGCTATCTGTCGCGGGCCTATTATCGCAGGCACGACTATCCTGCCGGCCTGATCGCGCCCGACAGCATCCCCGGGTTCATCAATCGCTTCATCGGCCGCACCAACAGGCGGATCGAACGCTGGAACACCGCACATCCGGAGCAACCGAAACCACTGGTGCCCAAGTTCACGGCCTCGCAACTACGCGGCAGCGTCGCCACGGAGCATTATCTGGCTTCTGGCGGCGACCTGCGCGCGGCAGGGACGGTTCTCAATCACGCCAGCCTCGTCACGACCGATCGCTACGTCGAGGGACCGGCCGCACGGAAGCTCGAGCAGGAGACGATCGCGCGCCTTCAGAAGCTCATGGTAGCCTGGGTCTGCGGACCCGACCGGAAGGAGCCCGCCCGCCACGGCCCGGTAACGGCATTGTTCGGGCATCGTTGTCTGGCGCCTGTCGAACAGGGCGCTGACGGAAATCCGCATCTCTGTCCGAGACTGCGAGGTTGCCTTGCCTGTCCGGGGCTGATCGTTCCGCTTGATGTCGAGCGGTTCGCGCGCGTGCTGCAAGCTCGCCGGCATCTTCTCGACGCCCGCGATCAGATCGATCCGGCTCGCTGGGCGTTGTTCTATGCGCCCAGCTTGCAGGTGCTCGAACATGATCTTCTTCCGGCGTTCCCGCCCGACTTGAGGGAGGAGGCAGAACAACGGGCCGCGATGCTCCCCGATCTCCCGGAACTGGAATGAGCGTTCCGCTCCTCGCCTTGCCGCAGGCCTCGCTGCGCGTCTCTCCGCACTCGATGTTCGGCGACGACCATTGGCAGATGGCGACAGGCGTCGTGGGTCAGCGGGACACCACCTTCCGCGTCGACTGGGGGTTCACACTGCCCGACGGAAGCCGGTTCAACGAGCCGCATTGGCGGACGCTGCGCGAGGCGAGCAAGCATCTGCTCTGGTCGATGCACAGCGATCCACCTCCCGGTCGATCCGCGCTCTCGTTACGTTCGCTTGGAACGCAGGGCACGCTCCAGCGGGTCGTGCTGGAATGGATGGCGGGCCGCGGCCTGGCTCGATGGTCGGAACTGGATGACGAGGCCATCCGGCATCTATTCGATGATCTCGCCCAGCGCCCGAGAGACAATGGCACGATGGCGCTATCGACCGCGAGCAACTACCGCACGCTGCTGCGGGCGTTTTACCAACAGCGTGAGAAGCTTCCCGACACCCCGAAATCCGCGCCGCCTGCGCTCAATGAGCTGGGCCGTTGGCGCCCGGTCGAGCGGTGGCCCTATACGCCTGATGAAATCGCAATGCCGCTCGTTGCGGGAGCGCTCCATCTCATCGGCGAGCCAGCCGATACCATCCTTCATATGCGTGACGACATACAGGCGCTGCACGATGCGGCTTCCGCAAAAGGGCATGCAAAACCGGGGCGTTCCAGGCGCATACGCCGATACCTGCACGCTGCTCCACCGATCGAGTTTGTTCCTGGGCAGGCTCAGCCGCTGACGGTCCAGCCGATGCTCACCTTCAATGGCATGGTGGCCCGTCTCTACGAGGCTTGCTTCATTGTCCTCGCCTATCTCGTTGGGCCGCGCGCTTCGGAAATCCTATCGCTGGAAGCCGGTTGCATCGAGCGGGTGCAGGGCGAGCAGCAGGAGATGTTCGCCTATCTGACCGGCACGATCCGAAAGGACGCTCCAGGAGACGGAGTGCCGCATCGCTGGATCGCCCCCGAACCCGCCGTTCGCGCCATCGAAGTTCTTGAGCGCCTATCGGCACCATGGCGAGCGATCGACGGCCGACAATATCTCTGGCTGCTCCAGGTCCGCCCGGGGAGCGCGATCCGAACCTCGGCATTGCCGATCGAGCCGCTCACCAGTTCGGCTATGAATATACGCCTGAATGACGGCATTGGGGCCGCGCTTCGCCTTCCCGAAATCAACGGTGAAAGCTGGAGGCTTGCCACCCACCAGGGCCGCAAGACCTTCGCGCGGTTCGTGGGCCGGCGCGACAGGACCGGTCTCGCGGCATTGGCCAAGCATCTCGGGCATGTGACCCGCGCCATGACCGACCGCGCCTATGTCGGCACGGACTTCGAGCTGGTTGAACTGGTCGACGCCCAGGCGGCACGAGAAACCCGCGCCGCGCTCGAAGAGTTGCTGGTCGCGCCTCGCCTGGGCGGCAAGGCGGGGCGCGATCTTGCGGCGCGATCGCCGTTCCGCGGTCGCACGCACGATGGCGACCTCGATGCCTACATCACCCGCCTGTTGGCCGATACCGACATCAGGCTCGGCGTCTGCGACTGGGGCTACTGTCTCTACCGTCGGGAGACGTCTGCCTGCCTCGGGTCCGACAAAGAGCCCAATCCCGTTCTCCGCACGCAGGGCACATGCGTCACTTGCGCGAACTTCGCGGTGAGCGAACGTCACAAGCCGGTCTGGGAAGCCCGCCTGAAACGAAACCTGGCTCTCCTGGAAAGAACCGACCTTGACCCTGAAAGCCGAAATCTGGCGATCACGCGGGTCGAGGAGAGCCGCCGCGTGATCGACGATCTCGATTTGCAGCCCGCCGATGGCAACCTCGGCTGATACGCCCCAAGGGCGTCGCCGCGAGCGGGTCGCTACCCGCCTGCGGGAAGCTCTCGCCGTGTTGCGCGCCGATCCTGAATCCGAAATCTCCGTTGCGGCGCTGGCCCGGCACGCCGGCATCGGACGCAATGCGCTCTACACCAATCATCGCGCTGTGCTTGAAGATCTCCGTGCCCTTCAGGCTGAACGATCTCCGGCTTCGGGTCAGGATGAGGTTCCAAAGCTGGATGGAGGAAAGGGGGAGGCGGAGGTGCGGATCCGGGTGCTGGCCACCGAGAATGCCTCTCTCTTGCGGCGCGCGTTGATCGCGGAGAGCCGCGCGAAGCGGTTGGAGGAGCGCAATGCCGACCTTGTCCGCGAGCTTCGGGACCGACGCAATGTTGCTATGCTGCCGATCGCCCCGCCGAATGCGTCCGAAGAATAGCCGCGCGCGGGGCTAACCAGACGTCCGGTTAGCGAGCGCGCCCGAAAACCCTTCAAGGTCAGCCAACTGGACCTAATCGGACAGGCCGAACCAGACCTAAGATCTTGACCATGACGCGATAACAGATGCCTGGGTCGAGGGCTGGGCCGCCGACATCTGGCACAGCCGGCGGCCCGAGACGCCGCGCTACGTTGCCTGACACGCTCCAGGGCCCAAGGACGATCCCATGCTCACCACCCGTTCACAACGCTGGCGCGACCGGCGCAGCCTCTTCGTCTCGAACGACACGGTGATCGAGCCGTCGCGCTATGCCGTCGATGTCGTCAGCCACGAGATCGCCAGGGCGTTCCTCGCCGATCATCATTACCTGCCACGCTATCCCGCCGCCCAGCTGGCGTGCGGCCTGTTCGGCCCGGGCGCCGCGGGGCGTTCCTCGCTCGTGGGTCTGATCGTCTTCGGCGTACCCGCGAGCAACGCGGTGATTTGCCGGCACACCGGCTATGCCGATGCTGCACGCGGCTGCGTCCTTCAGCGTCTCCTGTGCCTGCCCAGTGTCGCAGCCAACGGCGAGAGCTTCTTTACAGCCCGTGCCTTCAGGTTGTTGCGCCAGGCCAAACCTGCCATCGATGCCGTCGTCAGCTTTTCCGACCCTGCCTTCGGTCATTGCGGCGTCGTCTATGCCGCTCTCTCCGGGGCCTATCGGGGCACAACGAGGCCGAGGACTGTCCTGCGCCTCGCGGGGCAAACGATATCCGGGCGCGCCCTCTCCAAAATCCGCTCACTCGATTCAGGACATGGCGGCGCAATCGCCCACCTTGTGGATCTTGGCGCGCCTGCGCCCATGTCCGGCGAACATCCCGCCGACTGGCTCACCCGCCTGACCAACCGCGGCATCCTCACGCGCGATCGGCAAAGCCCGCTATTTACCTATTGCTTCGAGTTGACCCGTGACGCGCGCCGAACAGGCCAGGACCTGCCTCGACTTGCCTATCCACGCCGAAGCGACGTCATTCGCGATCGCCTGTCCCAAGGCGTGAACGGCACGACACAGGATCGGTTTTCGTCACCCGGCATTCTGCGGCGTGAGGCGGAAACATTCGTCAGGAATTGACCTTCCAAGGAGACGCGACATGAGCCGTCACGATTTTACCGGCATCGAACCCGATATCAGCGTCAGCATCGGTTGGGACCGGCCATTGAACAGTTTCTTCGTTCAGGTTCTACGACGGCATCCCCATCTCGATGGCGAGGATGACACGATTGTCTGGCACGGGACGGAACCTGGCGAGCTGAAATCGGCTTCCGACGCCATCGCGATCGCGTCACGCTGGGCGCGGCTTCCTGCCGACCTTGGCCGCATTCTCGAAACCGACCGGCTGAAAACGCTCGGCGCAAAGGATGGACCGGCGCAGATCGCGATGAAGCGGCGCCTCTTTGGCGACTGAGCCTCCGGGCAGAAGGTGAGGGGGATGGGCGCGATCGATCAATAGCGATCGACGGAGAACCCCATGCCCCATGTCATCGACCTCGGTGCCGGTCCCACCAACGAGGATTGCGCGCAGCTTGGCCAATCGCCCGACTTCGACGCGCTCAACCGCCTCGAAATCGCAACCTACAAATGCGCGCTGATCGCGCGCTACGGCGCGCCGCCTCCCGGCTGCCGTCTCGCTGCCCTGTCAAACGCCCACGATTTCGGCCGCTACGTCACGCTCGTCCTGCACATCGACGACGAGACCGACGAGGCCGTCTGTGCCTATGCCGAACAGGTCGAGGAGGGCCTTGGCACCTGGCTCGAAGCCGGCTTCAGCGCGCCTGTCATCCATGACGGCGAAACCCCCCGGATCGTGCATCCCGATTCCACCGCCGCGGTCGTGAGCGCCCTGCTCATCACTCGCCCGCGTCCCGACGGGCGCTTCCCGGTCCCCGATTTCGAGACCCTCCACACCAACCTTGCAGGCGCCTTCCCGGACGAGGCCGCGGCCGCACGCGCGCGTCTGTCCGACGTCGAAAGCGCCTGACCGCGCCTGTTCCCAACCCGGACGGAGATCAGCATCATGGCGAACACTTACACCAAAGCCGCCTTCACCATCCTCATGAGCCATGCCGACGCCATGCTCCTTCGCGTCGCCGAGCAAGCCTGCGGGATTCTCGACACAGGCGGCGAGGACGAGGATCTTGCGCGGCAATATGACGCCCTCGATCCGGCATTTCGGGCTGTCTTCCCCCCCGAAGGCGCCTCGAAGTTCGGAACCTTCCTCGCGATCTTTCCCGATCCTGGCTTCCCCTGTCTCGACTGCGCCATCGACATCCGGTCGAACGACGCCAACGACGCACAAGTCACGTTCAGCGGCGAACAGTTCGGCGTCGAACAGGTCGCCAACCTGCTCCTGGCAGCATGCAAATCCGCGCTTCCCTGCGGCTTTGCCTGGGTGTCGGACTGCGACCGGCTTCGTCCCGGCGAATTTGCCGGAGGGTGTGTCGTCGTCACAGGGGACGGCGTCCGCTTCCATTCGACCCAGACGATCCTCGAGCGCGCACTGCACCGCATCGAAGCGGGGGCAGACAGTGGCGTCGATGGCGTCGTGCTCGCCGTTCGCGATCCCTCGAGCGGCGATATCGGCTTCTGGAACGATGCGACCCAAAGTCTCGGATTGCTCTGCCACGCGAGCGTCTATCATCCCTCGCGCGCCGCATCCTGGGAAAACGTGCCATTCGAAGAATTCGACTGGATGGCACTTCCGCAAAACCTCGCGGCCTGATCGGCCATGCTCGACACCGATACATCGCATCGCATATCCGGTCTGCCCGCGATCGCACTGCCTCCCGCCATGCTCGAGGCCATCGCAGCAGGCGCATGGGTCGTGTTCAACCTTTCGGGCGGCAAGGACAGCTCGGCCGCGATGTTCACGGTCAACCCGCTGCTCGACGCACTCGGTCACCCCCGTGAACGTCGCCTTGCCCTCCATGCCGATCTCGGCCGCGCCGAATGGGACGAGACCCCGGCGACGGTTGAGGATCTTGCCGCTCTGGCAGGTCTGCCCCTCACGATCGTCCGCCGCGCTGCGGGTGATCTGTTCGATCGCTGGGCCAAGCGCTTTGCCAACGGCAAGGCGCGCTACGAGGCGCTCGAAACCTACAATCTGATAGGCCCCTGGTCTTCCTCGGCGCTTCGGTTCTGCACATCCGAGATGAAAGCCCATGTCATCGGGCCGCACCTCGCACGAACCCTCCGCGGCGCGACCATCGTAAATGTCCTGGGTCTTCGGCGCGACGAAAGTCCCGCTCGCGCTCGCACGCCCGAATGGAAACCCGATCCTCGCTACGCGCCGGCGGGCAATCCCCACGGCACCCGCATGATGCTGTGGAACCCGCTGACGCACTGGACGACGCCGCAAGTGCTGGCTGCCCACGCCACGCTGCATATCCCGCTCCACATCGCCTATACCTGCCATGGCAGTTCGCGCCTTTCCTGCCGCTTCTGCGTTCTCCAGTCGCTCGCCGACGCCAGAGCGTCAGCATCGGCGCCGGCCAATCGCGACGCGCTTCTGCATCTGGTCGATCTCGAAGCGAGTTCGACCTTTTCCTTTCAGCCTGGCCGGTGGCTCGCGGACACAGATCCGCGCCTGCTACCCGACGATCTCGCGCGACGGATCGGCACGGCCAAGGCCGACGCCGCCGAGCGTCGCCGCCTCGAAGCCGCGATGCCGCCCGAACTGCGCTACGTCAGGGGCTGGCCGCCCCGCATTCCGACCCATGACGAGGCCGCGATCATCGCGGCGTCACGGGCACCGATCCTGGCGCGCCACGATCTCTCCAACCTTTACCCGACCGCAAACGCCGTTCGCGCGCGCTTTGCCGACCTCATCGACGTCAAGCGCGCCGCCTGACCCCAGCAAGGACCGCTTCCCATGGCCGATATTACCGATCTCCCCGTCATGAGCCGGGCCGATGCCCTCGCCATCAGCTTTGCCGGGTTCAACGATGTCCCGCACAAGGCGATCGACGTCCCCGACGGGGCGTTCACCATCACCGCAAGAACAAGCGAGGGTCGCCGCGTCACCTTCTGCTTTCTCGAAAAGACTTACGGCGGACCGCCCCGGTTCATCGACATCCAGTTCCACGACCGCGGCACCCATATTCCCAACGCCGACGGCGGGGTCTCGCCGACGTTCAACGCCTTTGCGATAACCCGCGGCGGACGCTTCGTCGCCGATAGCCGCTCTCTCGACGAGGCCCGCAAGCCAACGATCCTGGTCCTCTCGCTCGACAAGGCCGGGGAAGAAGCTGCGCACCCGACACGGCCCGATGGCGGCAGGAAGGATCGCGACCTTGCCGACCTGCTCGACCGCGCCGCAGCGGTCATCGCCGATCCCGACAGCGAGATCCGCTCGGACCGCAACGATCTGGTTGACAGTCTCCATGCCGAGGCTGCGATACGTCGCCAACGGACCGATGCGTCATGACCGTCCCCACGACGGCACCATCGGACGCCTGACCGAAGGAAGAGGGAAGCGAGGGACTTGGATCGGGGATGAATTCCAGCCCCGGCAACAACGGAGTCCCCCATGCGCAGCATCCTTGCCTTCTACGAGATCGATCGCGCCTATGGCGGCCCTGAAGAGGGCGGTTGGTTCTACGATACCGGCACTTTCGTCCGCGCGATCGCGCTCCATTTCGACGAACGGACCGCGATCGACGCGATGCACCGCGCCAACCGCCTTCTCGCACGCCTCCAGCGCCATCGCACGCCGGTCAGCTCGGTCACCTATAGCGGCGGACGCTATCGGGCCTTCGTTTTTTCCGGACTGCCGCCCGCGCGCTTTCCCGCCGAGCGCCCCCGCTACGCCTGATCCCTCCCAGCTCGAAAGGAACAGCGCCATGTACCGCGTCCATTATTACGACAGCAGCGAAGCGGCGTATGACGCCTGCCTCGACACACCCTGCATCGAGGAGGGCGATGTCATCGCCATCCTTTCCGAGCATGTCATCGGTCTCGCCTCGAGCGATCCCATCGCCATCACGCTCGAACATGGCGCGTTCCGCGCGGTTCCCGCGATGCCGGCGTCGCGGCTGCTCGAAGAACTGGTACACGACAGGGACCAGCTGCGACACGCCGTCGAACTGGCACTCGCCCACCATTTGCCGGTCGCACCCCATTTTCTCGCCTTCGCGCTGCGCAACGTGCCCTTGCCTGTCACCTGCACGGTCGTCGCACTGACGCTCGACGACATCATGGTCGCAGTCGACGCGATCCGACATCACGAGACGCGGCTCAACAAACGCGCCGGACTGGTCGATCCCCAGACGTCGCACGGACTCTTTCTCGCCTCGACGCTGCGCAAGCTCGCGACGGCCCGCAGGCATCTGTCCGAGCATCCTCCGCTCGAACATCCCACACATCCCTCTGGCTGACCCTTATCGTCGCCCCGGCATCGTCGAACGATGCCGGAACCGGCTGCGCCGGCAGGGAAGGGGGAGCGGATCGGCAATCCGGACATGGGGTCCGGATCTCTGCCGAAAGGTCATGACCCATGTGCATCGATCCCAATGCCGAACCCGTCGCCTTCGCGCTCGACACCAAACTCTGCCATCTTTTGCCGACGCTCTCCGACGCGCATCGCGAGGCCATCGCTCACGATCTCGCGCGCACCGCGATCTTTATGGCAACCGCGATGGCAGCGGACATGGCCCAGGACGCCGTAAATGGCCTGGTGCCCATCCCTGCGATGCCCCGTCTCGGCAAGCCGCCTGCACCCGCGAAGGTCCCACCTGCCGAAATCGTCGACATCGTGACGCTGACGCCCGCGATCCCGCCCATCGTCGCTGTCATGCAGAAAACCACCGACGTCACGGTTGCGGGCGTCAGCGAGCGCGACGGCTATACGTTCGGCATAGACAACCGGACCGATCGACTGATCGACATCCGACACGCAGGCAAACGCTGGTGCATGACGCCCGACGACGAAGCGAGCGCTGTCGTTTCGCGCGCGATCGGCGCCCTTGTCGCCGCGCATGCCGATATCGGCACTGCCTTGACCCGGCAGATAGCGCGCTGATCGCAGGACATCTGCCCAACTGAAACTCTCCCCGGCATGGCCGGATCGCACCACCGTCCGCGTGAAGAACGCGTTCGGTGAGGGGCGCTTTCGCGCCCTGCCCGGCCAAGGGGCCGGGGAGAGGAGGAGGATGGGAGAAAGTGTCGAGGACAAGGGGTCCAGACGCACAAT
>Ga0180008_1000497_pt1 | contig 32807 bp, 41 predicted proteins | sample MM_PW_MetaG_FD_121121 | JGI IMG/M metagenome (GOLD analysis project Ga0180008, IMG submission 121121) | Groundwater microbial communities from the Aspo Hard Rock Laboratory (HRL) deep subsurface site, Sweden - MM_PW_MetaG | ecosystem: Environmental > Aquatic > Deep subsurface > Groundwater... | reverse complement strand
GACACGATACGCGGCCTGATCTTTATCTGCGGAGAGATGGGCGCAGGAAAAACGTCAAGTGCTGCATCCCTCGTTAAAGCTCGCCTTGAGGCCTGGGGCGGCATTTGCCTGGCGGTTGAGGATCCACCAGAGCCGTTCCTACATGGTCGGCACGGAGAGGGTCGGTGCATACAAGTTCCTGTTTCCAGGCGCATGGGTGGCTACGAGGAAGCCTTAATACTTGCTCTGCGAACAAGAGCGGACTTTCTGTTTGTGGGTGAAGTACGTGACGGTCCAACTGCTGCGCAAGTCATCCAGGCGTCAATCAACGGTCACCTCATCATCTGCACAGGTCACTCCGGTAGCGTCACCCATGGCATTGAGCGTTTAGCTGCCCTGGGCCAGCCTTTGTTGAAAAACGCGCGAGAACTGCTTTCCAAGGGTCTGGTGGCTGTCGTTCACCAGTCTTTGTCGACGGGTAGTGACGGGGGCCGCCGACTGACACTTCAGAGCCTACTTTTTACAGGCGAAGACGGGCCAGGCATCCGGGAAAAAGTCCACGCGGGGAAGATCACCCTGCTCGATCAAGACATTGCTAACCAATCATCGAGGAGCCTCTGGAATGACCAGTGAACACAATCAACGAGGTTTCCTGAGTCTGGACATGGCAATCGGATTACTCGTCTTTTCCGTCGTAGTTACGTTGGCCGTCGTATGGCAAATCAGGCAAATGGATGCTCAGGATTACCGTATTGCCGCCGACCAGCAAAGAACGGTCGCAGAAGCGCAAGCCAAGTACCTGAAGGACAACTTCAACGTAGTGTTGGCCAATGCGTCAGCAACGGTGCCAGTGCAAATAACCGTGCCGATGCTCATCAACACCAACTATCTGCCTGCCGGGTATAGCTCCACCAACAACTTCGGACAGACCATTATCGGCCTTGCCCGCAAACCAAATCCCAACCAACTGGAAGTGATCGTTGTGACGACGGGCGGGCAAACGATTCCCGAGATGGGCATTCGGGCCATCGCTGAAAATCTCGGCGGACCGGGTGGCTTCATTTCTACAATCAACCCAAATATCGTGCAGGGTGTACGAGGAGGCTGGCAGGTTGCGCTGAGTAACTATGCGGTTGCCCCTGGTCCAGGACATACCGCCAGTGCCCTTTTTCTCATGGACGGGACATTGGCCAATGACTATTTGTATCGGAATGCGGTGCCCAACCATCCCGAGTTGAACGCAATGAATACTGACCTTGGCATGGGGAACCACAACATCAATAACGCTGGTTCAATCACCGCGTCAGGAAACGTTACTGCCAATGGCGACTTAACCGCCCGAAACGTCACAGCCTCTGCCAATGTGAACGCGGCAACCGCCAACGTTACCGGCGAAACCTACACCGGAGGCTGGTTCAGGACTCGCGGAGACACCGGTTGGTACAGCGAAAAGTGGGGCGGTGGTATCTACCAGAATAGCCCCGACTGGGTACAAGTTTACAACAACAAAAACTTTTCAACCGGTGGGCAGCTGTGGGGAGGAAAGATAACGTCGACGGGAAAGATAACGGCCTATGACCGAATCGCCACTAACGAATATATATCCGTCGGCGGGCTAGCAACCGAAGGCGCAGCGTGCAGCGATCGTACGCTTATCGCAAAAAGCGCGACGGGCTTGACACTATCTTGCCAATCCGGTGTGTGGAAATCCAATGGCGGCGGCGGTGGTGTAACGGACCTTTGCAATATCGGCACCGGCGGCGCAGTGGGTACTGACGCAACTTGTGCAGCTGTATGTTCAGGAACAGCTCCAGGAGTCTGGCGTGCAATTGGGGGATGGGACATGGACTCGGGCGGAGGCGCTGGTAGAACTTCTGGGCAAATGCCGAGCGGCTTCTATAGCACAAGTAACTGGATGTCGACTCTGTGTGCCAAATTTAACTAGTTTCGTTTTGCCAATCCGGTGTGTGGAGGTCGAGCGGAGGTGGTGGGGTTACAGACCTTTGCAACATCAGTGCTGGCGGCGATGTTGCCGATGATGCGACTTGTGCGGCTGTTTGCACGGGGTCAGCACCAGGACAATGGCGGTCAATCGGAGGGTGGGATATGGATAAAGGCGGCGGTGCCGGTCGCACGTCCGGAAAAACACCAAGTCCTTTCTATGGGACTGGTAACTTTATCTCGACTCTTTGTGCAAAGTTTAATTAGTTTCCTTTTTGCCAATCCGGTGTGTGGAAATCTTTTGGTGGAGACACCGATGGTATCGGCACCGGCTTTATGACTGGCATCGCCAATCAATACAGAAACCGCATCACAGGCGGCTACAGCTGCCCCGCTGGCCTGGTCCCAAACCTCATTGGTGGTATTCAAATTGGCGGCTGTAATCCCTGCCTAAGCTACTCCTGCAGTAAGCCTTAGGCCTTTCAGATTTTTCAGATCCAATGCAAAAAGCCATAGGGTTCCGCCCTATGGCTTTGTGCTTTGTGGAACGCGTAATTTTAGTCGGGTCGATAACAACTGTAGGCCGCGCAAGGATTGCAGCCGCCAACTGCGACGGCGAACGAGCTGCTCGCGTTGTATCCAGCGGGGCAACTGCAGGAGCCGGTATATGGATTTGAGCCGGCGCAACCACCAGACGCCCAGGAGGCAGTCCAAAACGAACCACCCCAGCGGTCTTTGCCGCCGGATCCTTTCCACACACCGGATTGGCAAGTAACCATCTACAATCAATTGCAGGCGATGATAAAACTACATATACCGCCAACATTGAATGCTCCCTTGTCGTAGAATCCGCAGCTAACAATACGATTGGAGTTTGCGTAGGCATAGTTACCACCTGCGTAATCGGGTCTGGAAGCCGGGTGTGGATTCGCTGCGTCTGATGCAGACCAAGTGCAACTACTAGCTGTACTACCACTTGGGAGAGGTATTTGCTGTCCATGCGAAATAAAGCCAGTTAGTACCTTTCCACCACCACTATTTCGCCACACGCCGGATTGGCAATGCCCGGTTAGCTAAAGGCCGAACCAACCGAGCGTGTGGCTGCATCCCTACTAACACTCCTTCGCTAATAAAGTGTTAAACCACACTCCACAGCATAGAGTCATTGGTCACCAACGGATCAAGCATAATCACGTCGAGTTCATCGACTTCGTCTAGATATTGATCGGGTTGAGGGATCGGGCGCTTGTCCCGAATGGACAACATCAGCTGGCGTAGGAGAGCGTCTTGAGCACTCTGCAGAGCGGTCTCGTGACAGACCCCACGGCCCACGACATCGTCGAAATCAAGAAGCTGTATCTCAACGCCTGTCTCGCTAGGAATAACCCGAGCCGGGTACGGCACCAAATGCTTGATGATCAGTTGTTGACCTCGATGCTTATTACCTTCCAGCTTTTTCACCAACCGTGCCGCACGTAAATGCGTGTAGCGCTTGAGCATGGAAAGCGATTTGTGACCACTGATCGCTGCGACTTCCATGACGTCGAGGGTGGCAATGTCGCAGGATCTTTCTCTCTTCGCGGGGTAGCAACCGCCTGTCCCTACCCGGCGGCGATTTCGGCTTTCTTACGTTCGCGACCGGATTCAATTCAGTAACTCCCCATTCAATGCGGGCGACATCGAACAGGTTACTCAGAAGTGACATTTCCAATCGCACTGTCGCAGCCGAGATTGTTTTTCCAGTTCTAGGATTCACCTGGATCAATCTCTGGTCACGGTAGGCCGCAATATCCGGACTGGCGATTTCATGCAACCGCTTTTGAGCGAGACTGCATCGGCCGATCTGATCGATGCGGTAGCTTTCCTGCACGTAGCCCTTTTTAAGGATGGAAACCTTCTCGCGATAACGCTGCAAGCCTTCGCTTAAGGTCAAATCACTGCTCATCTACACACTCCAACAGGGCCCCGGGCTGCATGGCCAAGTAGCTGACAGGAGTCGACCCTGCATGACCGAGGCTAAACGATGATTCGGCGGCGTCGTGCCACTCGTTGACCAATATCTAAGTGAAACCAACTATATATTTCCCCATGACACCCAGGTGCAAAGCTGGACAAACTCATGCTCGACCACGACGAGATGCAGACCATGACATTCTATGGGGTAGTGCTCACCATTTTGATCATCGCCACTGGACTTTTTACGGACACGCAGTATCAGACGCAGCGTGTTTCTGACTACGCGACACTGGATTCGCTGAGCCGCAGTTTTCTGGTTTACCGATCCGCAGCCGCCGAGTTCGCCCAGTCCAACCAGGGCTTCAGCGGAACACCTAACGATTCAGCACTCAATCTTCCTGCATGGTTTGTCAAACCGGTGGGTGTTGCGTCCTACATTACGGCAGGTACAACCTACACCTACTTCAACGGCGTCGCGCCCGCTGGCATGCCTTCGACACTGGTCGAGTTGACCCAGTCGACCGTCGTGGGAGTGAAGCGATCTGGGGTACTGATTTCACCGGTGAGCGGCGCTACAGGCATTACCATCCCTCCAGCCGTACCCGAAGGCGCAATCGTCGCCGTCAACTAAGCCGAATATAGGCGACTTGAAGGCGCTGGGTTGCATATACCTGACGCTATCAACATAATGCCAGCAACAAAGTTTCCACCCCGTTGGCTACTGGCGGTCATCAGTAGCGCCCGGTGATGCGGCTTGCCCTCATCACCAACCCAAAGCACGCATAGCTCCGGGAAGGGCGTGCGGACCTGGTCGAGGATCCTCCCTGTGTCTCCCTGTTCGAAGCCAGACACGCAGCCGTCTAACTCGTGAATAGCGAGTTCATAGGCACATAGGGTTCTCTTGAGGTTCGAAGCACCGTAGTCCAAGGGCCACACTGGTGTTGTGGCCTACACTTTTTAAAGCTCACACAAAGGGTAGCCTGATGATCTTGCGAAGGATCATCAGGCTACCCTTTGGTAGCTGCTTTTCCCTGCCGGTGGCCCGCCGGCGAAACGCAGGGCTCCTTTTGTGCGCGGATGCGTGCCTTATGTTTGCTGGCCTCAGCCACGATAATCGGCCAGGTGAAGAAAATGAGACGTTCAGATCACTGCCCAGGGATCGATGACGCTTCAACCTCTCACAGGTGGCACTCTTCTCTTTCTAAGTAACGCTCCTGACTACAGCCGAGGGTGACTGCTGACCCGGTTGCTCTTGGTCGCTTCTCCCTGCGATTGAATACTTGCGTCTGCCCGCCTGCCATTGCGCCTTCCTACCCCCCCCCTGCTTGACAATCTCTTTTCAGTACCCCGAAGATAAGCACGTGTCCCGCTGACGTCGTCAGCAACATGCCCCGCAATCACGATCCTTCAGATTGCAACGCGTCCAACGCGCGGATCAGCCCCAAGTTCGCCAAGCACTCGGTAGCGCGAACGCATCCTCTCATGAGGGTGGAGTGCATCTTCCTCACCCACAACGGAAATCACCTTCCGTTTGGGATCAGGTGTTTTCCGTTGACCCCGTCAAAGGAGCTCACCGCCCCGCCATACTCTCAGCCAGTTGAACCGGCCATTTTTTTAAGCGAAAACGCCGCCCTATTGCCATACAGGCCAATAGACGACGCTCATTAACCTGCAAGGAACAACCCTATGGCACCGCATGACAATGCCTACAAGTTGATCTTTTCACATGCCGACATGGTACGCGACCTGCTGCAAGGGTTCGTACCTGAGGACTGGGTCAAGCGCCTCAACTTCAACACGCTGGAAAAGGTCGACGGCCAGTATGTGTCCGAAGATCTTCTCACCCGATCCAATGATGTCGTCTGGCGTTTGCGCCTAAATGATGGCGAATGGATCTACCTCTACGTTCTGCTCGAATTTCAGAGCCGCAATGACCACTGGATGGCCCTGCGTCTGATGACCTACATCGGTCTGCTGTATCAGAACTTGATTGCCCACCAACAACTCGATCCCGGTAACCGCCTTCCATCGATTTTCCCCATTGTGATCTACAACGGAGAACGTCGCTGGACTGCGCCCCTGGACCTCAGCCAGTTGATTACACCACCGTCAGGCTCACTTAGTGCCTACTCGCCGCAGTTACGCTATTTTTTGCTCGACGAAAAACGAGTGGCCAAACAGCCCCTGCCCCCAGATAACAATCTGGTCACAACCCTGGTCCGCCTGGAAAACAGCCAGCACCCCAAGGATGTGCAACGCAGCGTCGATCAACTGCTCCATCACCTACAAAGTCCTGCCCATGACAGCCTTCGACGCGCCTTTACCATTTGGATTCGGCGTATCATAATAAACAGAATCTCGTCAACAAACGATGTCATCCCTGAAACAGTGACCCTAGAGGAGATCAATACCATGCTGGAAGAACGTATGGGCCAATGGGCCAACGACTGGAAACAGCAAGGTCTTCAGCAAGGTCGCCTTGAAGGTCTTCAAGAAGGCCGTCAAGAAGGCCAAATCAAGCTCTTGACTCATCTGCTTGAACAGCGCTTCGGTGCTTTGCTGCCAGCTCACACGCAACGACTTGAAACAGCCTCTCAAGCCCAGCTCGATGCTTGGGGCAAGGCTGTATTGACCGCACAGAGTCTGGAGGAGTTTTTCTCCATTCACTGATCTGACCCTATGACGCCGCAGTACCCTTCGCCAGCCCCTCTACAGGGGCTGGCCTCATTTTGAGTCTTGACGCCAATCTGGCACCGAGACATTCTAGAACCGTGTACCGCTAACGTCGTTAGCGACATGCCCAGACAGTCAGGATCTTAAAGACTGCGACACGCAAGCCGTGCCTGATCCGCCCAAGACCGCTGAGCTTCTGGAAGCGCGGTCGGTCGACAAACGTCGATAGAAGCACCTGATGCAACTCACCTCGCGGGGAATCACTTCCCCGACAGGGCCTGTGTTTTCTCCGCATTCAACCTGCAGGAGATTCACTATGTCCAAACTCACTTATGGCCTCGGTTTCGCACTGGGCACTGTCACTCGGGAATTCCTGCGTGCGGTGACCAAACCCCGCGTAGCCAGCACAGCTGTCCACCCGCAAGCCACCCCACAGGGAGTGCTGCCACCGCCCTGCGTTCCAGATCACCTCCTGCGTGAGATGGATCATCAGCCAGCAATGGCTCGTAAAGGCGTCGACCTGAAACTTTGGTATGCAGCCAACACAAGAGCGGTCGAAAAGCCTGCTCGCAAACCACGTACGAAGGCACCAGCACGCTCAATGAGTACCGCAGCTTGCTGAATCAGTACCACTCTCCCCTGTACGGAGCCTTCCCTTTGGGAAGGTCTCCCTCAGAGTTTTTGAGCAAGGGGCTTGACAATTGATAACTGTATTTCCATGATCTGCACATGTATCGCTGACGTCGTCAGCAACATGCCCATGTAGTCTGGATCCGCAGGACTACGGTGCGGTTTTACCGCATTGATCCACTCCCAAGATCGCCATAGCTTCCGGTAGCGCGATCAGTCGACTTAGTCGATGGAAGCACCTTTCCCACCCATGACGGGCCTACCCCGTCAGGGCAGGCCTCTCAATTTTTTGGAGGTCTGATGAAAACCGAACTGGCTCTCTACCAAGCGTTGATCTCAATTAACGTCCCGGAACAGAAAGCTAACGCTGTCATTGAAGCTTTGGAGACCGACATGTTTTCACGTTTGGCTACCAAATCTGATATCGCAGCCCTTCGTACCGATCTTGTCGCTGAGTTGAAAACTGATATTTCTCAGCTCGAGGTCAAACTCACTATCCGTATGGGCGTCATGATGTCATTTACTGCCGGTGTAATTATTACCGCAGTGAAGCTCATGCTGCACTAACCAAAACCTTAGCTCTACCCACCCTCGCGGGGAATACTTTCCCCCAAGGGCGAAGTGTTTCTCCGCTTTCTGCTATTTCGAAATTGGAGAATCATCATGAGCACTACTCAAACCAACGAAGCCAAATTCTTCGACCTGCATACCACTGGTATTGGTTATCTCAACCGTATCCGTGAAGTGAAACCTCGCGGCAAAGGCAAGCCATTCATGGCTGTCGCCGTTGCTGCATTGCGCGGTTCATCTGATGACACCGAGTACTCCTACATCGATTGCAATGTCGTCGGCGCTGAGGCTGAAAAGCTGATTCGTCGTAGCCAAGCAGCGGTTGATGCAGGAAAGAAGGTCCTTGTGAACTTCCGTATTGGTGACATCTGGGCCGACTCGTTTACCTACGAAAAAGGCGATAAACAAGGCCAACCTGGCGCAAGCCTCAAGGGACGTCTGTTGTTTATCGGCTGGATCAAGGTAGATGGCGAAACAGTCTATCAAGCCAAACCGAAAGACTCTGCTGAGCCCCTTCCATCTCAGGAAGGTGACGCTGCAGGTGATTCGGATGATGGTCAACAACAGCCTGATGCTGAGCTTCGTCAATCTGCATGATTGAAATCAAGGCGCCCTCCGGGGTGCCTTTCACCACTTTCAATACCCGAAGGGAACACCTCCCTCCGGGCATGGTGATTTCCAAACTATGGAGACTCACCGTGATGCACAACACAGAACGCCTCAATATGGGCACGATATTTACACAAGCTCTCGATATACGCGTTGCTTATGCAAAGGCAGATATCTTTGGAGATGAAAGTACCAAATTTGAGTCTGAGATCGACGCTCATATTCTAGGCGCCGACGCGCACCGCGCCGGCCTTCCAGACGTACCCGGGCTGTTCGAGTCCGTTCCCGCGCTCTATCAAGCTTGGGATGAAGGAGTGAACTCGGCCGTGGCGGTTGGTCACGAGTTAATTAATGCAGGAGAAGACATGCAACTACAGACACCGAACCCGACACTCACTGCGTCGGATTTGGCATACGGGAAACTCGCGTTCGACGAATGCGGTATCAAGTACCCACTGCAAATACTGAAGAGCGCTGCAGGCTATTACATCGGAACCATTGAAGGGTTTGAACCCGTATCCAGGGAGTCCGAAGAATACTACCGCAGCGTAGATGCCGCGAAACAAGCTTTTGAACTCAACCTTTGGACACAACGCCGCGTGTGCTGGTCCTGACATAACGTAAACATACCTAACCGGGAAACCACTTCCCGGACGGGCCAGGTGGTTTCTCACACCTGGAGTTAAACATGCAAAACACCACTAGCCTCCTGTCGTCTGACCTGCTCAAGCTCCCGGTCGTTTTAACTCCGCGGGCCTGGCAAGAAGCTGTTCACATAGAGCACCCGCACGACGCAGCCGTTATCAGTAGCCGACTGGGCGATGTCGTCCTGGAGGCCTACAGAGAACTGCATATGCAGCCCGATTGCACCCAAATCCATTTCGGCCTCTATCGATTGCTGCCTGCCGGCGACAACCCTGATCGAGTCTGGTTGGACCTAAAACTTGACCGCATAGAATCGCCACCAGGTGTTTTCTATCTGTACATCTCACTCAAGGAAGAAACCCACACCTCCTGCCCATAAACCTTCCTCAACTCACTGCACCACCCCAAGCCCGACACTGTCGGGCTTTTTTCTTTGTCGCGATCGATGACTTCGCGGCTATATCCCAACGCAGTGTGGAGCTGCTCATGATCAACATCCCTGGCCAACTGGCCATCCGAACCATCAGCGGCCGCAACGGCGAGTTCAACGTCGGACGGCTTTCAACCTCAATCGGTGAATTCGTCATCAAAGACGCACTCCTCGATCAGTACGATGAAGGCAAGTACCGTGGCGACTTCCTCATCACGGAAATCCGTCCCTCGTACTACTCAACAGCAGGTCGGCTTGTGGTCGAGATTCGTGCAAAGCTCGAAAGCATGAGCCTCGACGACGTAGACAACTTGACGGCGGAGGACGCTGCCAAGCTCTCACCAAGCGAGCCTGATCCTATAGATGAAGAGCCGTCTTCAACTCAAACAAAGCCTGCGCGACAGCGCAAAACGCTGACCGCCACAGCGGCTGTAAGCAACGTCGACAAACCGTCATCACCAGAAGACGCACCCTTTGGGATGCCATTACCCAGCTCAACGAACAGCGCAGAGCAAGACGCAGCACTGTTTGGCACGATCTGGCCACTGGGCGATGCGGTCAAACTTGACACCACCGTTGACCGGCAGCGCTTACGTCAGCAATGCACTCGCCTCGGCGAGCTTGGCTATGTGCTGGACTTCAAACTTCAGGTCTGGACGCTATCCATTATCTAACCACCCAAACCCACCCTTGAGGGGCTCCCTCATGGGCGCTCCTTCACATATTCGGAGCATCACATGAACCCAATCTTCAATAATCTGACCACCGCGATCCTGGACAACATCGAGGATCAACTCGCCAACAACGAGGTGTCCACCGATGAGGAAATGTGGGACTTTTTCATAGAAGAACTTGACCTAACGGCTGAGCAAGCCGATGTCGCGGTTGCTCTTCGCCCTCATTACCTGGGACAGATATTCCTGGTAGGGCAAAGCCCGCTGTTTCAAGAAAAACCCGTCTCGTTCGACCCAAGGGACAAAGTGTTCAAACAACACTTGCCCATGATTAACCTAGCCCACGACGCGCTCAGTTCTGAGGAAATCAACGATCTAAGTGACGCTGTCGCTAACCAGATACAAGACATTTGGGACTACTGTCGAAATGAAGAAGGCACAGGAGAGAGGGTTGAGCGCCTTGAAGCGCTCAACACAAAACTCCACGCACTTCAGGCCCAGAGACGCTAAACACCTAGTTCCCGCAACGCATCACATACCCACGAGGGGCATTACCGCCTCTCAGGGCGGGATCCCCTCCATCCAGGAGGTTCATATGCCCAGCCCTACCCCACTCTTTGAGATCAAGGAGTGCCCTGACCTATACGTCGACGCCTGCGCGTGCGATGAACAACGCAACCTAGTGTTTCTATCCGCCTGGGGCCGTGACACGGCACTGCAGGAATTCCTGGCCAGGCTGACACTAGGTTCTGCCGAGAACGGTTTGGACACCTTTCACATCGTCGTCGACGGCCGGAGCCTTCCGGTCTTTCCTAACGTCGACTTGCTGGAAAAACGCACGACCCGGCAATTTCGCGGGACGCTGTTCGGCAGCCTAGTTCATCTATGGCTGTTTGACCGACGCTGTGCGCAGCCAGACCGAGCGAACCACTTCGCGTATGCCCTTCTTGAGCATGGGCACTCACATCACCAACGGCTCTGGCCGCTGATCATGGACACCTGCCCATTACCGCTCCTACCGCATTGGCATGAGCCGGTATTGGACGTGCTGACCCAACATCACATGTTGCAGCCCCTGCCAGGGACGTTTGGCGCAATCACGGCCTGGCGCTTGTCATTGCAACTGGACGTGCTTGAACCCGCTCTGGGTGACCTCATCCGCCAGGGGCAACTTTCTACCCACGCTCATTCTTGAGCCTTTGACCAAGGAGCCCGATCATGGCTTTGATGTTTCCGCGCCTAGCGCGCAACTTCGCCCGCAACGGCTATTACCCTACCGGCGTCATCGAAAACGCACTTAGCTTAGTAGCGAGCAAACCCAAGATCTATTGGGTCGGCGGCATCGACAGTTATTCGCTGCGTGACCTGGAGGATTTATATCTGTTCAGCCGCAACCAAAACCAAGCGGTGCAAAACCGTAAGTTGCTGCGCGATTACCGGGACTTCTCGCAATACGTTGAAATTGCCGAGGTGAGTCAAGACACGGAAATGCTGCGATCGATCAAGATCATCGCAGCCTATCCCGACCTGCCTCAGCGGATCCAGACACTGCGCGCTCGGTCTGTAGACAACGAGTTGGATGCCACGATCACACTGACGACAGGGCATAAGGCCAAGGGGTTAGAGTGGGACTTTGTCAGCCTGTATGACGACTTTAGCGCTGACCCTCTGTCTCCCGATATCGATCAGGGTCGTAAAGATGACGAGCTTAATTTGCTGTATGTGGCTGTGACGCGGGGAATGAAAATTTTGGCGCTGAACTCGATGGTGTTGTCCATCATGCAGCGTTATGTAGATGCCCGGACCTCTCCAACACAACATCAGAAATCACAAGTCTAGTGGCTGACTATTTCCGCTTGATTGCACATCCTCGATACTGAAAATCTGGCAGCTCTGCACACTGAGGGCATAGCCATGAGCCGCCAAGCATTTGAGTACCATACCGAATTCACCCCGCTGCATTACCTCGTCCGAACCAAAAAGCTCCTCATTTTCAAGTCCGAAGAGCCTACCACCGAGCCTGACGTTCAAGGTTTTTTGCAGGATCCGGAACATCAACAGCGCCTTTCCCTGCTGGGCCGAGAAGGTTGGGAATTGATCAGTGTTCAACCTGTGGTCAGAGGCGAGGTCAAAGTCGGCAATCAAAATGCCCAAGGCTGGGCCTACGGCATTGCCTTGCCGACGGGCTACCTGCTGTTCTTCAAACGCGCTATTCAAAGCGATTGATAGGCCCGCTATCGCCTGAAGAAATGCTTACGCCCCTGAATATGGTTTTCTTGCGGCGACCATAGAGTGATCACGGCAAGCTGGCATCAACAGGAATGACTAGAGCCCAGCCGTGATCCAGACACTGCGCCTCACCACACGTACTCGCCGACTTGCCTTGACAGGTTTGATCGCACTTTCAGGATGCGGCCTGCCTATATCCCATGCAACGGCCGCTTCGGCTTCCGAGCAGGCGAACCTGGACGTGATGATCCGCCAGTTGAACGCCCTGGAAGACACCGCACGTCGCAGCGCGCAAATCGCTGACGAACCGGGTAAACGCTACTTCTTCGATTACCAGCGCCTGGCGGGCGATATCGCTCGCATCCGCCTCGGTCTGGAGGCTTACCTGACCCCCAGTCGTGCCCAGCCAAGAGATCCCGTCGAACTATCTGGCCAATACACAACAGAAGGACGCAAGCCATGAGTATGAGCGGTGCTCAGGCCTCAGCCTTTCAAGCCGCAGGCGGGTTTCCAGCGTCCTCTAGCTACCTATTTTTCGTTGGCCTCGCCGTGGCGATCATTTTCTTGTGGGGTGCCTGGGCACTCTGGAGCTGTTACCGAGGGTGGGCCACCGGCAACCTTGACCGCACGATCGCCTCGACGTCGGTTGTTCGCATCCTGCTGCTGTGCATGATCCTCACCACTTTCGTCCTCAGTTGACTCTATTGGAGATTCACCATGTCTTTGCTCTCACCCACACGCGGCTTGCTAATCAGCATACTTGCTCTTCCCCAGTTGGCCATGGCAGCCCTGCCCCAGTCTCAGCCCCCTACACGCGGCGAAGGCTCCAACCTGATGCAAACCATGCAGAACTACGCCTTTGACGGCTTTTCTCTGCTCGGTCTCATCATCTGCGCCGTCATTTTCAGCGGGGTAGCCTGGCATGCCTTCGGCACCTACCACGAGATCCAGCATGGCAAGAAAAAATGGATGGACCTGGGCGCAACGGCCGCTGTCGGCGTCGCCATCCTGGGTGTCGCTATTTTTCTAGTCACCAAGGCTACCAATATTCTCTAACGAGCCTCGGCCATGACAGAACTTTCAGACGATGGAACCCTGATTTTCCTTCCCGTGCGGCTGAACAATCAGCCCGTCATCATGGGCGGCCTCACCGCCGATGAGATGTGGGCAACTCTAGCGATCAGTGCAGGTACAGGGCTGGTTGTTGGCGTTCTGGCAGCAATCCTGACCCATATGTGGGCATTGATTATTGCCGCCGCCATGCTATTTGCGATCCTCGGACTGACTCTTGCCAGTCGCTTTTTACGGCGTTGGAAACGCGGTCGACCTGACACTTGGCTATACCGCCAAATGCAACTGAACGTCGCCCGATATTTCCCAACCTGGAACAAAGCCCACCTGATTACACGCACGGGTGCGTGGACCTGCCATCGGGAGGGCGCATGACCTACCGCAAAAAAGTGGATGCACAGCTGGCTCACATCAACAGTCTGCGCCTGGTCATTGGCCTGCTGATTGCGCTGGGCCTGTACATGGCTTATGGCTGGCAGAGCGCGCCGCGCGATTTGACCATCCATGTACCGCCAGACCTTCGCTCAGGCAGCACCCGTCAGTGGTGGGATATACCACCTGAATCGGTGTATGCCTTTGGACTGTACATCTTTCAACAGATGAACCGCTGGCCCTCTGACGGTGAAACCAACTACGAGGACAACATCATTCGCTTGAGCGGCTACCTGACGCCCAGCTGCAAAGCCTATTTGCAGAAAGATTTCGAGCTGCGCCGCAACAGTGGGGAGCTGCGCAAACGCGAGCGCGGCGTCTTCGAGATTCCAGGGCGAGGCATTGACGATAAAGCACAGCAGCATATTGAACAGCACAGCATCAACGACTGGACCGTCAATCTGGATATCACTGCCGATGAACACTATGGCGGAGAGCGCGTAAAACGGGCACTGGCACGTTATCCCTTGCACATCATTCGATCCGACATTGATCCAGAAAAAAACCCTTTTGGACTCGCCTGGGACTGCTACAGCAGCAATCCACAGCGTATCGACGTCTCGTCAGAACCTATGAAACCTGGAGGCAAATGATGATGCGCCGCCTACTGATCATCGGGCTACTGACCCTGATTTTCTGCGGATCTGCCAGCGCCGTCGAAATTCTGCGCTGGGACCGAATCCCACTGGCATTGCCTTTGATCGTCGGTCAGGAGCGCATTGTTTTTGTGGATCAAAATGTTCGAGTCGGCCTGCCTCGTAACCTGGTCGATAAGTTGCGCGTCCAGAGTACAGGTGGTGCCCTCTATCTGCAGGCCAAAGAGCCGATCGATCCAACCCGTTTGCAACTACAAAACATGAGCACCGGCGAGATTATGCTGGTGGATATCATCGCAACAGCAGGGAAAGCCAATCAGGTCGCGTTCGAGCCGGTGAAGATTGTTGCTGGAGAAAGCCCATCGACCCGCTACGGGCAAGTCAGCCCCAAGCCTGCGAGCAATCATGTTGCGGCTCCCTCTCTCCAATCCAGCTCTCCCAATGCAGATGAGGATCCGCCAGCGCCCCGCCGTGAAACCCCACTGCCGGTGGTACTAACACGTTATGCCGCGCAGATGCTGTATGCCCCCTTACGCACCGTCGAGCCTGTGGACGGGATTACCCAGGTCAATCTCAAGCGGGGTCTGAACCTCACGACTCTGTTGCCGACATTGCCGGTCGAAGCTTCTGCTTTGGGCGCGTGGCGATTAGACGAATACTGGATCACGGCGGTGAAACTGCGTAACACCAGCACCCAACACCTTGCCCTCGACCCTCGGGATCTGATGGGTGATTTCATCACCGCGACCTTCCAGCATCCCTACCTCGGTGCCAAGGGTGATGCCAGCGACACCACAACGGTCTACCTAGTGACCCGCAGCCATGGCTTAGCCGAATCGTTGTTGCCGGCAACCGTCAGCCAGATCGATCCGAAGGGTGGTCGCCGTGAAGAATAATCCACTGATTAAATTCCTGGTCATCCCGTTCGCGATTTTGGCGATTTTTGTCGTGATCAAGTTGTTCAGCGGCAAGGGCATAGAGCAACAGGCTCCGGTAACCGACCCTCAAGCCCTCAGTGCGGGTGAGGCAAAAAAGCTGGGGGTTGACGGTGATACCCCCGGCGATACGTTGCGCACCATCGTCGTGGAGAGCCGCCAGCTAAAGGACCAAGTCTCTAATGCGCTGAAGAACAACGATGAGTTGAAGCAACAGAACATTGAGCTGCAAAAGCGCTTGCAAACTATCGACCAAAACGTCGACAGCAAACTACAAAACGTCCAACAAACACTGAAACAAGAGTCACAGCAACAGAGCCAAACCATCCTGGACACGCTGCAGCAGCAGTACAACACCCTGAGCAACAAAGCCGGAAGCATCAGTTCATCTGGGGCTGATTTGCCGATCGGCTTCGGGGTTCAGCCAGGAGATGGGCAAGACTTCAAAGGATCGCCCGGGCTGGACGTTGTATGGATTGAGCCGCAGGACGCAACCCCTGTCGATATCAACGGAAAACCGATTACGGCCGGATCCAATCAAACCGCCTCAGGGTTTAACTTCCCTACATCCTTTGGCGAGTCCGTAGACCGAGGTCAAAATGCTCTGCGCGCCGGAGCCCAAAACGTCGCCAATGATTTTGCGCCCCAGGACGCCCGTAAACAGGTGCGCAAGGTCTACACGCTCCCGCAAAACTCGACCTTGATGGGATCGGTGGCCATGTCCGCGTTGATCGGCCGGGTGCCGATTGACGGTACTGTCAACGACCCCTACCCGTTCAAGGTGCTGATCGGCCCAGACAACCTCACCGCCAATGGTATCGACTTGCCCGACGTCGCAGGCGCGGTGGCCAGCGGAACAGCTTCTGGCGACTGGACCCTATCTTGCGTACGCGGGCAGATCAAAAGCCTGACCTTTGTCTTCAATGACGGCACAGTGCGTACCCTGCCCCAGCCGCAAGAAGAAACAAACGGCAACCAGAATGGTAACAACCAGAACAATGCCAACCAGACCACCATTCAGGGTGGCCTTGGCTGGATCAGCGATGCCTATGGCATTCCCTGCATCAGTGGTGATCGTAAAAGTAACGCCTCCCAATACATCGGCTCTCAGGTACTGATTACCGCTGCCGGCGCCGGTGCAGCTTCGCTGATCAAATCAGACAGCAATGCCAGTACGTTCACCAATACCCAGACCGGGACGGTGGGAAGCATTGGGATGTCCGGCAGTGAGGCCATGGGCAAAATCATCGGCCAGGGCGTCAACGACGTCTCCAGTTGGGTAAACAAACTCTACGGGCAAGCCTTCGCGGCGGTGTACGTGCAACCCGGGGCGAAGGTCGCCGTCCACCTGGACCAACAGCTGACCATCGATTACGAACTCCAAGGCCGCAAGGTCAACTATCGCTCAGGAGCCCGTCATGCCTCGACTGCGCTTGACTAACAACGGCTTAAAACCAGCTGCGTACCTGGCCATCGCCTCTTTCATCATGCTCGCCTCAGGTTGCTCCACCAGCAAGGACGAGCTGCTCCCCCATGGCGACAACACGATGATGGACGTTTGGGATCAAGGCGCCAGTGGTTCAAGCAACAGCACGAGTAGCCGCCAGTTGCTCGATGCACGTCAAGACCTTCGTCGACCTCTGGAGGCGGGGGGAACAGACAACGCCAAATTCACCCGTACTGCTCAAAACGAGATCTACAGCCAGTTTAAGCGCCTGCCCAATCCCGACCTAGTGATGTACGTGTTCCCTCATCTGGCGGGCTCTGATCCAGCACCCATTCCGGGCTACACCACGGTATTCCCCCTGTACCAGCGCGTGCAGTACGCCATGCCTGGCGAACGCACGGAGGCCTATTGATGGGTTTCTTTGAACGATTCAAAACACGACGAGCATCAGGTCGTGTCGAACCCGATCTGTCATCCAGTGTTGCCGAGTCCGTCGACGGACAGGCCTCAGCTACCGAAACTTTTGAAGCCGCAACCGAACGGTATTACGAACGCCTAGCCGCTATGGGCATTCCCTCTCCGAGCGATTGGCGTAACCCAAAGCAAAAACCAGCAACGACCGCTGACGTTGACCGCCTGTACGACGTCAATCCCTCGTTCGTCGACCTTTTGCCCTGGGTGGACTACCTACCGGGGGAAAAAGCCATGCTGCTGGAAGACGGAGTGTCTCGTGCAGCTTTTTTTGAGCTGACACCGATCGGCACAGAAGGTCGAGACCCCGAGTGGTTGCGCAAGGCGCGTGACGCCCTGGAAAACGCTTTGCAGGATTCTTTCGACGAGCTAGAAACCTCTCCGTGGGTTGTGCAGTTGTACGCCCAAGATGAAACCAGCTGGGACAATTACCTGCAGCAGCTGCATGACTACATCCAGCCTCGGGCAGAAGGCACCGCCTTTACCGAGCTTTATCTGCAGTTGATGAAGCAGCACTTGGAAGCTATTTCCAAGCCAGGCGGACTGTTTGAAGACACCAAGGTCAGTCAGTTGCCTTGGAGAGGTCAACAACGCCGTGTCCGGCTGGTTGTCTATCGTCGGACCCAAGGGGCACAAGCGGACGTGCGCGGCCAAGCACCTGGCCCTTACCTGAAAATTATCTGCGATCGCTTGGTGGGTGGCCTGGCTAACGCCGGCATTAAAACCCATCGTATGGATGGCCACGCTATTCGTCACTGGTTGATTCATTGGTTCAACCCACGTCCAGACCATCTCGGCCCTGCCGATGCGGATATCCGTCGCTTCTATGAGCTGGTGTGCAAGGACGTACCGCCGTCAGAAGAAGGTGAGTTGCCACTCGCCAGTGGCACTGACTTCTCGCAGAATCTGTTTTACCGCGAACCGTTTTCGGATACAGAAAAAGGGCTGTGGTACTTCGACGGTCTGCCCCACCGGGTTGTGATGCTCGATCGCCTGCGCGATGCTCCTCAGACAGGACATCTTACGGGTGAGACGCGTAAGGGCGGTGATGCGCTCAACGCGCTGTTCGACAAAATGCCAGAGGACACCATTCTCTGTATCACCCTCGTGATCACGCCGCAGGACATCCTTGAAGGGCATCTGGAACAGTTATCTCGTAAAGCAGTAGGCGACACACAAGCATCGATTCTGACCCGCGAAGACGTCGCCACTGCCCGACAGTTGCTCGGCCGTAAACACAAGCTGTACCGAGGTAGTGTAGCGTTTTACCTGCGTGGCAAAGACGACATACAGCTACAGGAGCGCAGTCTACAACTCAGCAGTGCATTACTGGGTGCGGGCATGGAGCCCGTGGAGCCTCGGGATGAAGTCGCACCACTCAACTCATACCTCAGATGGTTACCTGGCAACTTCGACCCCAATGGGCGCAAAGCACTGGAGTGGTACGCCCAACTGATGTTCGCTCAGCATATTGCGAATCTGGCCCCAGTCTGGGGACGGTCGACCGGAACCGGACATCCCGGTATCACCCTATTTAACCGTGGGGGAGCGCCGATAACCTTCGATCCACTGAACAAGCTGGACCGTCAGATGAACGCGCACCTGTTTATCTTCGGGCCTACGGGCTCAGGTAAGTCCGCCAGCGCAACAAATATCCTTAGTCAGATCGTTGCCATCTATCGGCCGCGACTTTTCATCGTTGAGGCCGGCAACAGTTTTGGCCTGCTGGGAGACTTTGCCAAAAAACTCGGATTGACGGTTAACCGAGTCCGGCTCGCACCTGGATCAGGGGTTAGCTTAGCGCCCTTCGCCGATGCTGAAAAACTCATTGAACCCACCGCAAACGTCAAAACGCTCAAAGCTGATGACCTTGAGGCCTCGGACGAACACCTAGCAAGTCAGACAGAAGACGAACAACGCGACATCCTGGGTGAAATGGAGATTACAGCCAGGCTGATGATCACTGGCGGGGAAGATAAAGAAGATGCGCGCCTTACCCGGGCAGACCGTAGTGCCATCCGCCAATGCATTCTCAATGCAGCTCAAAAATGCGTAGCTGAACAGCGGATCGTGCTCCCCGAAGATATCCGGGAAGCCCTGCGTGAAATGGGGCTAGAACCTGGTATTCCGGCCGCACGTAGCGCACGCTTTTTGGAAATGGCTGAAGCATTGTCCATGTTCTGCATGGGCACCGAAGGCGATATGTTCAACCGTCCTGGTACTCCGTGGCCAGAGGCGGACATCACCATTGTGGACTTGGCCACCTATGCCCGAGAAGGCTACAGCGCACAGATGGCCATCGCCTACATTTCTCTGCTCAACACGGTCAACAACATCGCAGAGCGGGATCAATTCAAAGGCCGCCCCCTGATTTTCTTCACCGACGAAGGCCACATCCAGTTGAAGGTTCCACTGCTGTCCCCTTACTCCGTCAAGATCACCAAAATGTGGCGAAAGCTGGGAGCCTGGTTCTGGATGGCGACCCAAAACGTTGATGACGTGCCACCAGAGGCATCGGCCCTACTCAACATGATCGAGTGGTGGATCTGCTTGAATATGCCGCCTGATGAGGTGGAGAAGATCGCGCGCTTTCGTGAACTGACCCCCGCTCAGAAGTCGATGATGCTGTCCGCACGCAAAGAAAGCGGGAAGTTTACCGAGGGCGTTGTGCTATCCAAAAGCATGGAAATGTTGTTCCGGGTGGTACCGCCTAGTTTGTACCTGGCCCTGGCCATGACAGAACCGGAAGAGAAGAAACAACGCTACGACATCATGCAGGCCGCAGGCTGCAACGAGCTCGACGCGGCCATTGAAGTTGCCGCAACGCTAGACCGCTATCGAGGTATCGAACCTCACATCATCACTTTTCCCGAGCAAGTCACGGCCTTGGAGCGCCACGTATGAGAACACTGAATTCCCTGACCCAGAACCTGATTGAAAGTCTGACCCAGTTGCTTGAAAAGCCCGGTGAGGATGCTTTGCAGACTTTGGAGGTTTGTGCCCCCGTGCTGATAGAGGAGCTGCAACAGGTCTTAGTACGTGCGGTGGACCGTCGTGACATTGAGTCCCAGCTTCAAACAGTGCTAACCAATTGGCTCCAGCAGCACCCACAACCTGAGAACGCTGAGTACGCCCTTTTGGAGGCTCTGCGCAAACAAGCACTACTTTCATCGAAGTCCGCTGAGGCACGGGCATGACACGCCTTCGAAAGCGATGGGTGATGCTAGGGAGTCTTTTGGCAGGTGCGTTAGTGCTGGGCTACGCGGCCCTAGCCTGGGACAAAATACAAACACCACTACATACTGGCCCGTGGCTGTTTGGCCCGCCTGATGCCCGCTGGAGCGTGACCGAATTTGCGGATCTGGAATGTCCGTACTGCAAGACGTATACACCAGAGTTGAAAGCCTGGGTGCGGCAGCAGAAGGAGGTGAACCTGCAGTGGCATCACCTGCCACTGGATTTTCACGGTGCAGCTGCAGTACACGAAGCCAGGCTCGTTGAATGCGTGGGAAAGCTAGGTGGCGCACCGGCCTTCTGGCAAGCCATCGACCAGGTCTTTGAGCGAACTCGCAGCAACGGCCTGGGCTTCAATGGCCAACTGGACGTCAATGGCATTAATCATCAAAACCTGGTGGCCTGTACAGCAAACGACAAACAGGTCGCCCTGCACATTAGCCAACAAACAGAAGAAGCCGTCAAAGCTGGGATCACCGCAACTCCCACCCTACTGATTAGAGACAATACGACCGGCAAGTCTATAAAACTTGAAGGCCCCGCAGATGGTGTGTTGTTGCTTTCCGCCATTGACTGGCTGGCTCAGGGGGGGAGTCGAGAAAAACAGCTGAACTCCCCCACCAATAAGTCCAAGGATTGAGGAAAGTCTCGTCCAGGTACACCACAGCCTAGCCGTCAGACGTTGGGTATAAATGCAGTAGAGGTGCCGGAATTACCGGACGTTTAAAGAGAGTCTTATAAAATGATGAAGTGCGCTCTTGCAGCTCTATGGATTTTTCCTGCTTACTTCGACGGCTTATGTAGAGGGTCTGCACCGATAAAAACTTCCTCAGGTGCGTCGGGCCATTCACGGCGAATAATGTCGAAATCACCACCGTTCCAGAGTCGAAGAAATTGCATACCGTCGTCGTCGCTCAGGGCAAACTGGATGGCGGCGACAGCCGCGTCATTGGCAAGCGGAAAATCGCTATGTGCTGCTCCCCCGGTGGCAGTCTTGCCCATTACGAAGTTGGTGTACGCAACCCCGTTATCGAAGCCAGGAACCACTGCGAGAAGCGACCAGCCAGCAGCCAACCGCTCATTCGCCGAATCTTGATCTCGGACCTGTGCAACCTTTTCAACGTGTTCAAACGACATGGCCAATCCCTCGACGTGACAGACGCCAAATCGCGCCTCTCTATATGGCCTCAGCCCCACAAATGCAGGGCTTGGGCGTTCGTGGTTCCTTTACTACTCTTCACCGAGCCAAGCCCAGTATGACAATCCAAGCTCCATCGTGGCCGCCTCTCCACCTGGCACACCTCGCGCTTTAAGCCGGGATATCTCTTCTTCGATCCAGCGCATAAGTACCGCTCGGCCTTGCGGGCATTCGCCGTAGCCTTCTTCCAAAGCAGCAGCGATTCCTTGAAGCTGTTCGTTATTCATCGCTTATTCCCTTAACTTTCGGCTTTGAAGCCGGTACGGATGCCAAACATCGCACCGAGTGAAATGCTTAGGAAGAACAGGCCAACGACTGCGGGCCTCAAAAGCATGAAGGCTCGGCAGGAAAATAATCACCAGCCCAGCCATAGCGACCAGAAACCCAACCGAGTAGATTGCGCCGAATTTTATTGCCCGATGAGCTTTATCTATACCGAGGATTTCGCTGATGACTCGTAGATCAGTGCCGCGACGTTTTAACCTCACGGCAAGAGCCCTACGGCCTGATTGCGCACTGGCTCCCTCGACTCCAGCCTGATCGAACAGACGGGTATACAAGCGACCGAGCTGGTTCGCGCTGTAGTAGGTTTTACGGCTTGGGACCCCGATCGAGTGGCTTAGGTGCGCGCGCCACTAATCTATGGTCATCATCTTGCCGATCTAGCAGCCAATTAGCAGGTTGCATTGGCCTGACTGCCGGCTTTAATAACTTAGAAGGCACTGAAGGCTTCATCAACACATTAACCGATTGGCATTTGAGCTCAGGGCGACCAACAGGTAGCGGGGTATTCAATTTAGACACCGCTAAAGCAGCAGCCACGTCTACAGAGGCCTTCTCAGATGTTGGGGCGAAAGCTTTAGGATCCATGCTAAATCTCTCAGCCAGAGCGAACGCCATTCTGTGGCTGATCGCTAGTCTGCCGCTGAGCACTTTTGATACAGCCGCCTTGTCGCCAATTTCTGGCAGATCCGAACCTGTGAGCTGCAGTGTTGCCATCAAATCTTTGAGCAACTGCACTGGCGATGTTGTGGCTGTGAAAGACTCGTTGAAGGCCTTGAACTGCCCACCGTCCTGCTCGTAAGCGAGAATAGCGTCCTCAAGCTGGACCAGGATCTGTTCCTCATACTTGTTGAGGTCATGCCCGTCAGTCAACTCATCAAGCAGCACCGAGGCGCGTGCGTAGTCCGCAGCGTCATTAATTCCGTTGACGAACTGACCGCTCAGTTGCTCGAGAAGCATTTGGAGATTTTCGAGCGCTGCGCGCACGGTCTGCGAATTCTCAAGAACAGTGGTCATGGTTTGATTCCTCGTTTGTTGCTGGCATACCACTCTGTAGCCGTGTCGTAGTCAGCATGGGTGTAAATGTGCTTCACATACAGCTTTTGCCGAGCGTAGTTAACACCTGCAATCAGCCTCAGATTGTTCCCACCAATATCAATCACTACCCAACAGTCATCAGCGCGGTATTTGAATAAATCGATCGTGTGACCGAATATATTTTCCAGATCCGTGTAGCTATTAGGCTCTGCCGCCTTCAGTAATCTGTAACATCGTTTAAGCCCGCTCTGATCGTTCGGGTAGCGAATTGCGGCATCTTCAAACCGCTGCTTGAGCAATACGTCCATGGGCGTCCTTAACATTTAAGACTAATAATACTCCGGTTGTTAATTTTGACAACTCATATTTGATCAATGCTCGGCTTTACACCTGGTGCAATGGCGGTCATTACCCCAGAGCGGACGATGGGCGAGTGGATGTGATGGCCGGTGATTTATGGTTCCATTTTCTGATGGGCAAGCCGCCCAACGTCCTATTGACCTCTGAAATACCTCCCCGCTCAAAATCCTATTTTCTACTGCACCCATCACCGTGATCCGGTTTCCTGTACTCGAACTCACTTCAGGTACGGTGCCATGACCGACATCCACACCAACCTCAATCAGTTGCATCGCTGGTCTATCACCCTTTTCCTGCTACTCACGCCTGTGCTCGCCCAGGCCGAAACATGGGTCATTACTGATCAAGGACATCCAGTGTCCGCGCCCTCTGGCACTCGCATCATTCTCGTGGATGAGCAGCAACGCCTTGAAGAAAAACTCTCCCACGAACTGCCCGCAGATCCACGCCAGGCAGAAGCGGCTATTCAGCGCTACTTGGCCAGCCCTGCGGGCAAGCGCCTGCAAAGCGACCTGGCTCAGGCCCAACAAGGAGTCACGGACGCTTGGAGTCTGGGAGTTGAGAAACTCCCGGCCGTAGTCGTTGATCGCCGCTACGTCGTCTATGGAGAGCCAGATGTGGTTAAAGCCGTTGGGTTGATCAATCACGCTAGGAGCCTGTCACGATGATGCGCTCACGCTATGCGTTACGACCACTGTCACTGGCCATCACCTTCAGTTTGTCCTTCAGCGCATCAGCTGCGATCACCTCGGCAACAATCATTGCTTCGACGCTGTCTCCGACGTGTCTGGAATACAAGGTGGTCGGCATTTGCTATTGGCTGCTCTGCACGCCTTTCGGCTGCAAAGTCAAAACCTCAACCAAGGTTCGTCACTACGTGCCGGACGCCGTGGTGTCGGCCTACTCAAATACGGGGGCAAACCCGTGGATTGAAATGTCACCTCTCGGTTCTCCAAATCCTATGGCCCAAGCCGGTAATGACGGCACCACCAACCACGTCGCCGAAAACAACATCATCAAGTTCAAGGAAGCCGACGTGATCGGCCATCCTGGTGGTGCGGCACTGAGTCAGTTCGCCAGCGCCTCCGGCTATGTGTGCAAAGGCGCAACCTTACCGCTTGTGCCTTACTTCCTCAGCACCCTTGACCCCATTGCGTGGAGATACGGCGTGCCCGAGGCCGTATACCCCGAAGCACTTATCCCTGGAATGCGTGAGGTCGGTAGCCTGCTCACTGCCAGTAGCTGGGGGAACGTCTATCCGCGAAGTGGCTTTCTCAATCAGACCGACGACTACAAGACCGGCGCCGTCATTGCACAGCGCGCCGGTGACGTGACCACCCGCCTCGGCCAGGTTCACGTCTATCTACCGATGCTTGCCCTCCCCCAGCCCGGTTACTGGCCAGCGGGCGCGCTGCGCGAAGGCGATGCCTCCACCGGAAAATGGCAGGAATTAACCCCGGTCCTCAACCCGACCTGCGCAACCTTTCCAACCATCACACCCAATATCGATGCCCAGGACGGCGGATACGCCTGGGCGCTCTGGCGTCCGTATTCATGTTGCCAACGTCGCGGCCAGACCTTCCTGGGCAGTACGGACTTCCAATGAACTTCAGTGATCGGAGCACCACATGAAACTCACCCCCTTGGCGATCTGCCTCATCTTCTGTTTCAGCAGCGCAGTAGTGCATGCGGCTGACCCAATCAACGTCTCGTCCTCTGGCAGCGTCATCGGTGACGACGTGCTCTACAACATTGGGGGAGGCAATGCTGTAACGATGGGCAGCGCTGGCAACATGGACAGTATTTCCGTAGGGGGCGGCTGGAACAACAATCTGGTCTGCGGAAACATGAGTATGAGTAACACTCTTCAAAACCAGTTGAATGGTGCCACCTCTGGTTTCCAGAACATCATGAGCACGGTCGTACAGAATGCGACCAGCGCCGTAGCTTCGCTGCCCGCCTTAATTCTTCAACGTGCCAACCCGGCGCTGTACAACCTGATTACCAACGGCATCTTGCAGGCCCGCTTGGACTTTGACCGGTCCAAAGGTACTTGTCGGGCAATTGGCGAAAAAATGGCGGACATCGCCGGCAACCAAATGGGCTGGGGCAAGCTCGCTGAGGGCCAGGCCATGAGCCAGACACTGGCATCCAATACCGACGCAGTATCAGCAATAGAGCAGGTCGAAAAGAAAGGTGGCAACGATGGCGTCACCTGGGTTGGGGGTGATCGAGCAGGAGGTTCCGGGCAGAAGCCAATCCGTATTGTGGGTGACGTCACCAAAGCGGGTTACAACCTACTGAACAAACGCGCGGCCGGCGACACCGGCTCGATCAGCAAGGACAGCTGCAACAACGGCATGGTCTGCAATGTCTGGTCATCGCCCCAGGAAGCCACCACCTTCGCCAATCGTGTACTGGGGGAACAGCAACAGCAGACCTGTGACAGCTGCCCTAAAACGGTGACAGCAGCAGGCGTCGGTCTGACGCCACTGATCCAGGAAACGTACGACACCAAGCTAAAGGCGCTACAGGAACTACTGACCGGAGGCAAAACCTTGTCGGTGGAAAATCTTGAAGCTGCGAGTAGTAACTCATTGCCAATCACCCGGGGCGTAATAGCCGCCCTGAAGGACGAGCGTGATCAGGACGTACTCGCCCGTCGACTCGCCTCAGAAGTCGCGCTGTCCGATGTGCTGGAGAAAGCCTTGACCTTACAGCGCACACTGATGGCGGGTAGCCGGGAGCCGAACGTTGCGGCGAATGACCTCGCCGTCCAGGCAGTAGGTCAGCAAAGCTCCTCGCTGCAACAGGAAATTGGCAATCTGAAGATGGAGCTTGATATGCGTCAACAGCTCGCGAAGAACTCTCCCCTGACCATCATTGAGCGCGGCAAAGCTCGGGCCGAAGACTCTCGCGGCGTGTTTCCAGGAGACCCAGAAACGGATCGTCTGAATCAGTTGCAATCACCGGCCAAGAGCAAACAGTGAGGTGTAGGCCATGACCGATATTCAAGATCCTGTCGCCACCCCCAACCGCTCACTGACTCGGCGATTCGGGCGGGGCATTTTACTTGTACTCGGCACTCTGCTTGCAACTACCGCCCTCGTAGTGCTACTCAGCGCCGTCTTGATGAGCGTGTTCGACAGTGCTGAGCAATGGCAAGCATGGCGTGTCGACAACTACTGGCCGTTCTTCATCTGGCGACTGATGCTTTATATCGCACTGGCGATTACCTGGCTCAAGCTCAAGGCTCGTTTGCCGCAATCGAGGCGCAAAGGCCTGTTGAAGATCGAGGTCATGGTGGTTTTATTGTTTGCCATGGTTGAGATGAGCAAAGTGCTGTATCAGACAGGAGGTGCCCAGTGACGCTCTACACCAATGATTATTTGGAGTACTACCTGACGCTGGTCGGCTGGATCATCAATAACGGTATCTGGGATATGATTTCAGATACCGGCCTGTTCGCCCTGCCCTTCTGCATAATCGTTATTCGAGAATGGCTCAAGGTCCGTGGAGAAGGGGCTGATGAGGGTAACAAAGGCGTGCTTTCACTGGCCCGGATCGAGACCAACATCTATGTTGGCTACGTCGTCGTCGCATTCTTCGCAGTCCCTGCCGTCAATGTGAGCTTCGATACCTTGGCGTTCGATCAAAGTAGAGCCCAGCAATGTCAATACAACTTACCTAAACCAAGCGACACGGGCTGGAACACAACATTCAGCTCTCTGGCAGGAAAGAGTGCACAAATGCCCATGTGGTGGGCCTTTATGCATGCATTGTCAAAAGGGTTGACCAGTGGTGCGGTCGCTGCAATCCCTTGTGGGACCGATCTGCGACAAATGCGAATGGATGTAGACAACACCAAGATCAACAACCCACTGCTGGCCCAGGAAATCGGCGACTTTACCCACGACTGTTATGGACCTTCACGCGCCCGGCTCTTCATGCGTCAACCAGACTTGGGCACGAAAGCCAATGATCCCCAGTTCTTGCAGGACCTCAGTTGGATCGGCTCCCACTTCTTGCTGAACACCTCGGGCTACTACGACACGGACTACTCCAAGACACCCAGAACGTCCTGGCCATACAACGCATCGCGTGATGTGGGCTTGCCACAGGTGAGCGGAGGTGGAGGATATCCAACGTGCAAACAATGGTGGTCCGATAGCGGAGTAGGCTTACGAGATCGTATCAAGGATCAAGTATCACCTGACCTCATGACAAAAATGCTTGGTTGGGCGAAGTGGCTGTCCCAGGACGAAGTGACCGACTCGCTTGTTCGGCAACTGGTCTCGCCGTCGAACCAGGTGAAAGGGGATGTTTATACGGACTACGGGGGACAAATCAACGGAACCGTGTGGAATGGCGCCGCTCGTGTCACCGGCACCCTTGGGGTAGCACTGGGCTCATTGGCATATTTTCCTGCTATGGACATGGTTCGTCAGGCACTACCAATGGTCATGGCGTTCTTGAAGATGGCGATGGTGATTTGTATACCACTGGTGCTGATTGTTGGGGCTTACCAGTTGAAAGTAGCCATGACCATGACCGTGGTGTTCTTTGCGCTGATCTTCGTGGACTTTTGGTTTCAGCTGGCACGGTGGGTCGATACTACGATCCTTGACGCCTTATACGGGGCAGGTTCCCCACATCTGTCATTTGACCCTGTAATGGGACTGAACGCCACTGCTCAGGATGCGATCCTGAACTTCGTCATGGGTGCGATGTTCATCATCCTACCAGTGTTCTGGATGGGTGCATTAGCATGGGCAGGAGTCAGTGCTGGAAAGGTACTAGAGGGGCTCTCTAGCGGTACTAAGGATGTGAATAAAGCAGGACAAGAGGCTGCGGATAAAGCCAAAAGCAAAATACTATAGCTCTAATGGCTCGAATATCGATAATAGTCGAGCCAATTAGTCATCATCGTCAACACGCCGACCGGCTTTGTAATAACCATATCCTTGAGGGCCATAACCACTTCCATAGTCGATCGTTTTTTTATTTGAAGATGAAGACTCGCTATTGCTTAACAACCAAAACGCTCCTCCAAAAACCAGAAGAAGCACAGCTACACTGGCAAGCACGCTGAAAATATCAGAAGAAAAGTACAACACCGCCGCCGCCAGAGCCAATCGTTTGACCCAGCGGAGCACTGGATTTCGATCGTGCAGAACGAAGCGCGCGACACGACCTAGGCCGTAACCGAAGCGGCTTGCAACTCCTTGAGGGGTCTGCGTGATCATCATCCATCTCCTTCCAGCCTCATGCTAGAGGCGCTTTGACATTACTTATAATCCTGATTTCGCGCTGCCGCAAGGCCATTGGATAAACGGATACTTCGTCGTGCATGTACAGCCACCACCGACCCAACCCCCTGCAAAATGGCCCAAAGGGTAAATGGTTTCTAAAAGCGAATGGAATGGTTCACAAGGGTAAAAGCCCTACCCGAAAGGGCTTGCTTCGCAAAAAGGTCGTCGTTGTTACCTGCTGTTCGCTGCTGCTCAAGGCGCGACACACAGCAGAAAAGGAGACCAGCATCTTATTGCTCCACTCCCCTCTGCAGGCGAAGTTGGTCCGAGCGTCACGATGATGGCGTAACGCCTTCCGAAATAGGATGAAGCAGCGGGTGACGTTTTCCCATTGAATAGGACCCACTAGATAGAGGAAAAGCCAGCCCATGATTCATTGATGGAGCTGGTGATGTTCTCAATCTTCCGCCGCAGCAAAACGTTACCTGCTGTCGCCTCTTCCCCGAACGGTTTCCTAAAACCTGCCCAAGGACAGGATTTGCTCGCGACCCCGCGCCGCCAAAAATTGCTGGAGAACATTTGGCAGCGCGCATCGTTATCCCGCTCACAGTTTGTAGAACTCTATCGACGTCCACTTGAGCGCTACGCGGAGTTGGTCCAGCAGCTCCCTGCTTCGCAGAACCACCACCATGCACACCCTGGCGGCATGCTTGATCATGGCCTGGAGATCGTCGCCTATGCCCTGAAGATTCGACAGACCTACCTTCTACCGATAGGCGCACCACCGGAGTCTCAATCGGCGCAGGCTGAAGCGTGGACTGCCGCAGCTGCTTATGGGGCTTTGATCCATGACCTCGGCAAGATTGCCGTCGACGTACACATCGAGCTGGAGGGAGGCAAAACCTGGCACCCGTGGCATGGCCCAATCAATCGCCCTTATCGCTTTCGTTATGTGAAAGGACGCAACTACCAGTTACACGGGGCCGCCGCCGCACTGATCTACGCGCAGATCCTCTCTCCGGAAATTTTAGACTGGCTCAGTGGCTTCCCTGAAGCCTGGACTCAGTTGATCTTCGTGCTGGCCGGTCAGTACGAACATGCCGGCATTTTGGGCGAGATCGTGGTCAAGGCCGACCAAGCCTCCGTCGCCCAGGAGCTCGGCGGCAATCCAGCCCGTGCATTGTCAGCCCCCAAACAATCCTTGCAACGTCAACTAGCGGACGGTTTGCGTTACCTGGTTCGTGACACGTTCAAGCTGAATCAACCAGATGGACCATCAGATGGGTGGCTGACACAAGAGGCTTTGTGGCTGGTCAGCAAGCCCATCGCCGATCAGTTACGCGCTTACTTGCTGACCCAAGGCGTTGAAGGCGTTCCCAGCTCGAACGCCCCCTTCTTCAACATGCTCCAGGACCAGGGCGTTATTCAGACCAACGCCCAGGACAAGGCCATCTGGAGAGCCACGATCGACAACGGTCGCGGCTGGAGAAATACCTTCACCCTGCTCAAGCTCTCACCTGCACTGATCTGGAATGACCCAAATGACCGACCTACAGCTTACACAGGCACTCTTGAGGTAGAAGCCGGCAATCCGGCAGAAGAGCCCTCGACAGAAAACCCTATCGCTGCACCAGCGAAAACCTCGCCTCTAAACGCTGAACCTAATGCTGCTCCAGCAGTTTTAGCGCCGGCAGAGTTATCACCCTTTGAAACTCAGCAGCACCCTTCGAACAATCCTGCCGAATTTGACGCACTACTGGCACTCCTTGGTAATATCAATGAGCCATTAGAAGACGCCAAAAACAATCAGGTCTCAGCGGCACACACCGCGCCCCCGAAACTGGATGACATCCAGCCTTCCCAAACCTCCGACCAAGGAGGTGCGCCTCATGCAACTGTCGAAGAAGTCGCTCCGATGCCTAGCAATAACACCGAGCTCGGCCAGGGATTTGTTGAATGGCTTAAAAAAGGCATCGCATCCCGCAGCATCATTATCAACGACACCAAAGCACTGGTTCATACCGTAGCCGGGACCGCCATGCTGGTGACGCCGGGAATATTCAAGCGCTACGTCCTTGAGTTCCCACACATTGAACAGCAAGCCAAAGCCCAGCAAGTAAACGCTTGGCAGTTGGTCCAGCGCAGTTTCGAGAAGCAGAAACTTCATCGCAAAACCCAGAAAAGCCTGAATATCTGGAACTGCGACGTTATCGGCCCCCGCAAATCGAAGCAGCTCAAGGGCTACTTACTACTGAACCCCCTTACGATTTTCTCAGAAGTCCCCTTCGACAACCTCAGCTTGTCGCTTAGATCAGAATTAACGGAGTAAATACAATGATCACCCCCCTGAAGCTCACGGAGGACTATATTGCTGCGCGTGATTTACGAGCCAGCACGGAGAGGATCTACCGTATCTCGGCCAACATGCTAACTGAACACTTTGGCAGCACCCCAATCGAGGAAATTGATCATTTAGCGATCCTCGCATGGAGAAAAAAGAGACTTGGTGATGGTCTGAGTAAGCGCAGCTGGAATACCTACTCCAGCCATCTGCGCACCGTTTGGAATTTTGCCATCGAGCATGGTTTCCTAACTCATACCACCGTCAACCCTTTCAAGAAAACTGGCGTGATCCCAGCCAAACGAGGCAGCAAGACTGTCAGCAATGACGCGATACAACGTGCACGCCAGTGGTTGAATGCACTTGAGAGGGAGGAGCGCTGCACACTCGAACGTAGCCAAATTACACCCGCCTGGTTCTGGCTCGCCGTCTTCGAGGTGTTTTATTACACCGGAATTCGCCTCAATGCCTTGCTGTGCCTACGCGTCAAGGATATTGACTGGAACGGCCAGATGATTTTGATCCGTGGCGAAACCGAAAAAACTCATCGAGAATTTTCAGTTCCAATCATGGAGGGGCTCGCTCCTCACATTTTCAAGATTCTTGAGGAAGCAAGAAAGCTAAGATTTGCACCGAACGATCAGTTGTTCAACGTCAACCGATTTTCACGCCATTATCACGGCAAGGAAATGAACATCGACCAAGTGGAGGCGATGTACCGCAAGCTGACCACCAAAACCGGCGTACGGATGACACCTCACCGCTTCAGGCACACCCTTGCCACAGACCTGATGAAACAGCCAGAACGAAACATCCACCTAACAAAAAGCCTACTGAACCACTCAAATATAGCGACAACGATGAGCTACGTTGAGGTCGACCAGAACCTCTTACGTGCGACTTTGCATGACCGAAGTCTTGCTCAAGGGGCGTTAAGGCGCGTAAGGCGGGTCGACTATAGCGGGACCGCACAGCAATTACCGCCTCAAATGTGTCTACCGTCCCCTGAGACAGTCAATCGCCTGCCGGAGAGCAAGGTATTGCAACAGCAAACACAGAGGTTTGCAGGGATCAATGCTGATCAGCGAGTCAAATCGAAGCGTAACGTTCTGCAGCAAGCGCTCGAGCTGGCATCGGCGCAGCTACATTGCACCCTCAACTCACCAGCCATAGACCCAGCTGTAGATCCTACAGATCAAAGTCTATTGTTGACGCTGATGGCGAATGGACTAGGCCTTGGTACGCTTAAGAAACACTTTGCCGCAGAGCCAGCGATAGGATTTTCATCGTTCTCCAAAGCGTCACCATAGCCCCCTCCTTCAAGCGTTAAGACCCGCTCCTACAGTGACTTCTGGATAGCCAGAGGCTTTCGACTGCCTGTGACAAATATTTTGGGATATTACGCCCAAAGTTTGGATGTCAACGGGGACTCTCAAGCCCCAGAAACGAAAAAAGGCGCCTAAAGCCGCCTTTTTTCGTGAAATGTGGTCGGGGTAGGGGGATTCGAACTCCCGACATCCTGCTCCCAAAGCAGGCGCGCTACCGGACTGCGCTATACCCCGGCATGCGCATCGGAGTACCGATGCACATTGACATCATGCGACAACAAAACTACTGTTTGCCGCAGACGGCTGCATGTCGATCGAGTAGATGTTGCTCAATTCCGCCCTTCTAAACACACATCCGCTTTGAAAATGGTGGGTCGTGTGGGATTCGAACCTACGACCAATTGGTTAAAAGCCAACTGCTCTACCAACTGAGCTAACGACCCGCTGTGTGGTGGCGCGTATAATACTGATTTCTAAGGATTATTC